>Ga0207081_1017_pt1 | contig 32655 bp, 34 predicted proteins | sample Alteio_BWMinHeat_59_FD_153524 | JGI IMG/M metagenome (GOLD analysis project Ga0207081, IMG submission 153524) | Enriched cells from forest soil in Barre Woods Harvard Forest LTER site, Petersham, Massachusetts, United States -... | ecosystem: Environmental > Terrestrial > Soil > Temperate forest >... | reverse complement strand
ATAATGCAGGTACGTGCACTAGATCGGGATCGATTTCGCCGTTAGCTACCAACTCTTCTACCTCAACCAGGGTGATATTTGCGGCTGTAGCTATCATCGGGTTGAAATTGCGGGCAGTTTTTCTAAATACCAGATTTCCCGAGTTATCTGCTTTAAAAGCCTTTATGAGCGAAAAATCAGCGCGCAATGCTTCTTCGAGCACGTAGCTTTTGCCTTTGAAGTTTCGCACTTCTTTCTTTTTAGATGAGAGCAATACTTTGCCCTGTCTATCGAATTTTATCGGGATCCCACCTTCAGAGACCAAAGTGCTTAAGCCAGTAGGTGTGTAGAAGGCAGGAATTCCTGCACCACCCGCTCGAATTTTTTCAGCTAATGTTCCTTGAGGGGTGAGCTCTACTTCAATATCGCCTTTTAAAAATTGCGATTCGAACTCTTTATTTTCCCCTACATAGCTTGCGATCACCTTTTTTATCCGGCGGGCTTTTAATAAAACTCCCAGGCCAACGTCGTTGGTGCCGCAATTATTGCTGATAACAGTCAAATCTTTTACGCCGCGCTCATAAATGGCGGTGATCAGATTTTCGGGAACTCCACACATGCCAAATCCCCCCACCATGATCGTTGCGCCATCAGGGATATCCGACACCATTTTTTTGATATCAAAAAATATTTTGTTCATATTCTTACCAATCCAAGTGACTTACGCTGTAATCGAGATGTTATTCTTCCTATATTCTTTGGGGCTATTTTATGGATGAATCATCAGAGTTCTTAAAAGATGTGACTAAATGCGCTGCGGATGATTTTTTAAATCATCGATCGATATTGTCGTTTGAGCAATTCATTGCGCTTACGCTCAAAGAGCCGCATCTTCACCTGCGCAATAGTGCAAAATATTTTCTAGATTTTTTAGAAAAATTTGGCTCCTACGAAATAAAAACATCCAAATCAAAGAGATTTTCTATTTGGGATGAAAAAATTGCTGAAGAGCTATGCATTTTTGGTCAAGAGCGCGTACAAGAGGCCATTGTCAACCACATAAAAAATTTTTGCCGCTATGGCTATGTGGATAAACTCCTCATGCTTCACGGCCCTAATGGCTCTGCAAAGACCACCATAATCGCAGCGCTGATGAGGGCTGCCGAAAAATACTCGCACATGGATGAAGGAGCTCTTTATCATTTTTCTTGGGTATTTCCTAAAAAAAATAATCAATCGACCCTAGGATTTCAAAAAAATGGCAGTTCAAAAGAATTGACTTCTTTCGCCTATTTGGCAGATGAAGATATCGTAAGCCAAATAAGATGTGAACAAAAAGATCATCCTCTGCTGCTGCTGCCTATAAAAGATAGGGAAAAATTATTCATCCACATAAAAAATAAATGCGATGATTTAGAAATTCCTAAAATTTTGAAGCAGGGACAGCTTTCGCACAAAAACAGGCAGATCTTCACAAATTTACTCAGCGCTAATCATGGCGATCTAAATGCCGTTTTTAGGCATATTCGTGTGGAGCGATTTTATTTATCAAAGAGATATCGAGAAGGCATATCTGTGGTTGAGCCTCAGATGAGCGTGGATGCTCATGCGGATCGCATCCTAAATGAGCACACAACCTCTTCTTTGCCACCTTCCCTAAAGCATTTATCCACTTATGAGGTTTTTGGGCCATTAGTAGAAGCAAATCGCGGCATCATCGAATATAGCGACCTCTTAAAAAGACCGATCGAAGCTTTTAAATATTTACTCGCAGCCACTGAACAAGGCGAGGTGAGCACTCGTATACCACTCGCATTTGATACCTTGATGCTTGCAACCTCAAATGAACTACATATGTCTGGATTTAGGCAATATGCAGATTGGCCTTCATTTAAAGGCCGCATGGAGTTCATAAAAGTTCCCTATTTATTGAAAGTGAGTGAAGAGAGAAAAATTTATGAATATCAAATCCCCAAAGCTTTGAGCGGTCTTCATATTGCTCCACATGCAATTCTAATAGCTGCTCGGTTTGCGGTATTAACGAGGCTTGAGCCACTTAAAAGCTCTAGATGCGAAGATGCTTTGAAAGATCTGGTGCAAAGCATCACCCCAGAAGAAAAGCTCGAGCTATACGACTCAGGTGCCATACCTTTAAGGCTTAGCCAAAAGGATGGAAAAATATTAAATAGCGAGATAGAAGCTATAAGCAAAGAATATGAAAATGATGAAAATTACGAAGGGCGTTTTGGCGCATCTCCTAGAGAAATTAGAACATTATTGCTTGCAGCTGCTCAAGATAGAGATTTTGATCATTTATCTGTTTCGGCGGTTTTTTCTAAGCTTAGTCAATTAATTGAGCAAAAAAGTTCTTATGAATTTTTAAGGCGTGAGCCCGTGCGAGGGTTTAGAGATGCAGATTATTTGCTGCATTCCGTAAAAATTTTTTATAGATCCGTACTCGAAGAAGAAGTGCGAAGCGCGGTCGGGCTGTTTAGCAAAAATTCATATTTGGAGCTTTTCATCAGATACATCACTCACGTATCTTCATGGGTAAAAAAAGAACGCTTATTTGACCAGCGACTAAATCGGGTGATCGACCCTGATGAGCAATTTATGATGAATACGGAAAGTCCTTTACTCGCTATCAATGAATCACGAGAAGAATTTAGAAAACATCTTATCGGACAAATTGGCGCATTTAAACTAGAACAACCAGAAAAGGAGCTCGATTACAATACCTTGTTTAGCGCCCATATCCGTCGTTTAAAAGAAAAACTTTATGATGAGCAGGCAGGAATTATGGATCAAATTTTAAAAACGTATTTAGTGTTGGAGCAAAATGACAGCATCAATGATATGTCAAATAAAAATGTTTCATATGCATTAAATCTAAAAAAAGGCTTATTTGACTTGGGCTACAATGATTCGAGCGCAAAAGCCGCTATCTTATTTCTACTGCAGGATCAGGTTTTAAAATTAGGACAACAGCACCTTAAATTTTAAGGGGGTTTTGATTATGGCGTCAGAAAAGAATGCGACGGAAAATCTAAATGTATTATCACTTAGCCCCCTCGTGACCCCCGCTGATGTGAGAAAAATGGTGCCTTCTGATGCACACTCCATTAAAACCGTTGTTGATTCAAGAAATGCTATCAGCAGTATTCTTCAAGGAAAGGACAATAGAAAATTTGTGATCATGGGCCCATGCTCGATCCATGATCCAATTTCGGCTATGGAATATTCTAAGCGTTTGAGAGAATTAGCCAAGGAGGTCGATGAAACCTTGGTTTTAGTTATGCGCGCTTATTTTGAAAAACCGCGTACCACGCTCGGATGGAAAGGATATATCAATGATCCCATGCTCGATAATTCCTTTCAGATGAATGAGGGATTGATCAGGGCACGAAAAATTCTTGCCGACATCACTAGAATGGGGGTGCCGGTGGCTACTGAAGCGCTAGAGCCTATAACCCCCCAATATCTTTTTGATCTGGTTTCATGGACGGCCATTGGAGCGCGCACTACGGAATCCCAGACGCATCGCGAATTGGCCTCGGGCCTCTCTTCTCCTGTTGGCTTTAAAAATAATACCGATGGAAATATTGATGTAGCAATAAACGCCATGATGTCGGCTTCTAGACCACATCATTTTTTAGGTATTGATCAAAGCGGCCAGACTTCAATTATTTCCACATCGGGAAATAAGTATTGCCATCTCATATTGCGTGGAGGTCGCGAGCGGCCGAATTATGATAGCGTGAGCCTTTCCATAGCTAGAGAAGCGCTCCTCAAAGCAAAATTAAATCTTAGGTTGGTGGTTGATTGCAGTCATGATAATTCCTTAAAGGATTATCGTAACCAGCCTCGCGTGTTTATGGATTGTTTAAGCCAAATTTTAAAAGGAAATGAAGAATTGGTTGGTTTTATGCTGGAATCCCATATAAATGAGGGAAGTCAAACATTGGCTAAAGAATTAAAGTACGGTATTTCCATCACAGATGGTTGCATTAATTTCAAAACCTCCTCTGAGATGATCTTAGAGGCCCATAGAGAACTTTTAAAAAGGCGTTAAGAAAACGTTAGTCATAAATGATAAATAATTCTGATTCGACCTATAGATTAATAATAGTTTTATTTTTTACAGCTGCCTGTTTAATTGCAGAGGTGATCGCAGGATTTGCGAGCAATTCTTTAGCCTTAATTGCAGATGCGGGGCATATGCTCGCAGATGTTGCTGCGCTCATTATCTCGTTGCTCGCGTTGTTTATTGCTAAAAGCCCACCCAATAAAAAAGCCACTTTTGGCTATTATCGCGCAGAAATACTCGCGGCGCTCCTAAATGGACTTATCCTGCTCTTGGCATCTTTTTACATAATTAAGGAAGCCATTTTACGCATCTTGCAGCCGATCGAAGTCAACTCCTCAGTGATGCTTCCTGTCGCTTTTTTAGGTCTTTTAGTCAATTTTATAAGCTTATTCATCTTAAAGAATGCTCGAAAAAATAGCCTCAACATGAAAATGGTATGGCTCCATATTTTAAATGACACTCTAGGTAGTGTTGGTGCCATAGTCTCCGGTTTGTTAATTTATTTTTTTCACATATACGTTGCTGATTCGATCACTTCAATGATGATAGCGACGCTAGTATTATTTTCATCATGGAATCTGATCTCAGATACCTTAAACATTCTTATGGAGCATACCCCTGCTCATATCGATCATTCCGAGGTTTTGCAGGTAATAGAAAATGTGGAAAATGTAGAAAAAGTTCATGATCTACATATATGGAGCATAACCTCAGGTCGCGACGCTATGTCTGCCCATGTTCTCATCAAAAAAGATCGTGATCCGCATTTTATTTTGAAAGAAATTCAAAAAGCCCTAAACCAAAAATTTAAGATCGATCATGTAACCATTCAAATAGAAGATCGCTGTGAATCACAAGACCGAGTTTGTTTATAAAGATTTTTTATTAGAGGTATCAGGGGCTTTTTTGGTGCCAAATAATTCTTCCTGAGAACGGGTTGAGCCTTTATTCGCTAATTTATTTTTTCTTTTACGGCCCATTTTTTGATGCTTGTTATCCCTTATTACGCTGGTTTGCGCTGTGGGTGAAACCATTTTTTTAAACTCCTAAAGATAAAAAACTCGCCCGATATTTATAGCACCAGGCCTTTATTGCAAGATGGTGCTTATATGATAACCATTCACAGTGATTAATTTTGATCAAAAAAATTATTTTATTTTTGGTGTTCACGCGACTAGAACAGCTATTCGCTTTAGCCCGGATCGTTGTAAAAAGCTGTTTTTAGCGCGAAAAGGACCTGGGATTTCATCTCTTATAGCCGAAGCGAATGCTCATAACATTCCCATCGAATATCACGATAAAGATTCTCTACAAAGTCGATTCTCAGTATCAAAAGATGCCCAAGGTGTAATTCTTAAATGCCTACCGCCTCGGGTTTTGAATATTTCGGAATTAACTGAGCTTAAAAATTTAAACTCAGTATTGATACTCGACTCATTTCAAGATCCAGCCAATTTAGGCCGTGCTGCTCGGGCTGCCTGGTGTTTTGGCATAGATGCCATGATCATCAACAAGGATCGCTCAGCGAGCATTACTCCAGGTGCAGAAAAATCAGCTGCAGGAGCTTTTTCAGTGGTTCCTGTAGCTAGAGTATCAAGCCTCGTTGAGGCTATTAAGAAGCTAAAAGATTTAGGTTTTTTTATATATGGCGCTATAGAGCAAGGGACGATCTCTTTGCATGAATGTGAGTTCGCAAAAAAAAGCGCATTTGTTATCGGTCAAGAAGGATCGGGAATGCGCGAGCCCGTTAAAAAAGCCTGTGATTTCTTGGTGAAAATTCCAATGAGCAAAAATGCTGAATGCTTAAATGCTGCAGATACCGCTTTATTATTTTTATATCAATTTAGTTGCAATATGAAGAAATAAAAAACCCCCAAAAATATTTTGGAGGTTAATAAGTATTTTAATTATTTTTAGTAATCAGAACGTCTTCCGCCTCTATCACGATCCGATTTATCGCCACGATCATGATCTGATCTTTGGCCTCGTTCATGCCTATCACCGCGGTCTGATCGATCAAAAGATCTTCCACCACCGCCGCCGCCACCACCACCGTTACTCGGTGGTCTTGCATGTGATACCACTAAGGTTCTATCTCCTGCCGGGGTCTTTGAGAGGGCTAGTGCCTGTTTGGCTACCTCATCGTCATCGAAAGTCACAAAGGCAAAACCTTTAGAACGGCCCGAGAATTGATCATAGATTATTTTAATGTCGGTTATACGATCCTTATAATCATTAAAGACCTGCTCCAAATCGTCCTCGGTCCAAGAAAAGGGAAAATTACCAACATAGAGCTTATTTTGTCGCTCCATTATTACACTCCTTCAAACAATACGATCCAGAAAACTGCTTTAAGAGGGCTTGAGGAAGTTTTTATAGAGAAAACGCTTCAATGCCAATTCAAAAAGAGAGTTAGGAACGCGAAACTACTTCTTACCTCTTCATAGGGCACTTTCGCGCAATTGGCAATCCAGGGTATTTTTATATTAAAAAAGCCAGAAAAATGTATTTTTAAACCAGGGCCATAGCGTGAAAACCGCAATCTACATGTAGCACCTCTCCGGTTATGGCTCTGGAGAGGTCTGAGGCAAAAAAAAGCGCCGCATCTGCAACTTCCTCAGGGGTGATCGACCTCCTTAAAGGTGATTTTTCACTGGTTTTTGAAACCAGAGCATCGATATCTCCTATCGCTTTTGCCGCACGTGAAGCATATGGGCCTGGGCTCAATATATTTATTCGATGCCCATCTTTTCCAAGAAGCCAGCAAAGCATTCTAGCGTCGCATTCTAAAGCCGCCTTAGCAGATGCCATACCGCCACCATAAAAAGGAACAGCCCGCTCGCTCGCCAAATAAGATAGCGCGATCACTGAAGCACCTTTATTGTCAAAAATATCCTTGAGATTGCGGCATAGAGAGATCAACGAATAACTGCTCACGCTCATGGACGTGAGGTATCCATTCCTAGATACTTCGAGATGATTTTTTTTGATCTCCGGCGAAAAAGCTACTGAATGGATTAAGATACTTAAAAAATCTGTTTTTTGTTTTAGCGCATTTTTTAGTTCAGATATCGAAAACTCGCCATCATCAAGGCTTAGATCACAAGGGATAATGGCATGCGGTAAAAATTCCTTACCATTTTTTAATTTACGGCTTTCGCGATATTTTTCGCGGCTTAAAAAGGAATCTAAAATATTTATTACGCGAGGATGGCAGCTGATTATAACCTTGGCATTAGCTTCCATTAATGACTTGGCCAAATGCCAACCAAATCCGACGTTATCAGCAACTCCTGCCACTAGCGCAGTTTTTCCTGTTAAATCGATAGAAGACATAAAATAAAACCTCCGCGCTGAAGCCTTAAAAAAGGCAAATGCTTTGGTCAATCGGGAGATAAAATCTTTGCTTGATGTGATTGGTTTCATCAAAAGTCCACTCAAGCAGTGCAAAAAAATAAAGGCCATTTATAGCGTTTGGATTATTATTTTTTATATATTCTAGTCCTATATCTAGTTTCGGTAATAGATATCTTAATGGCGTGTTAGATATAAAGCGATGCCGAATTTTTGAGATCTCAAGGCACAGCTCGTCTTTACTTAAGAGTATAAGCGTCTCATCGGCATTTGCGAGAAGAGTAAATAGTGCAAACCAAATAGCAAATTTTAGCTGCATTTTAGAAAACCAATAAATCGTCGACAAAATTTGATACCAAATTTTTCGTATTTGTTTTACTAAATTTCAATGATGAAAATTTTTTTTATAATCGCATACCTTTCTCTGAGTCTTTGGTCCTTTCAGATCGTGGATTTAAACACCGCAGATGAAGAACAAATGATGATTTTACCTGGTGTAGGAAAAACTTTAGCCAAAAATATCATCAAATATCGAGAAAAAAATGGTGGTTTTATACAAAAAAATGAGCTACTTTCAATGTCTGGAATGACACAAAAAAAATTCGATAAGATAAAAGATTTTGTGGTCATAGCAGCTCTTAACAAGAAATCAAAAAAAGCTAAAAAAGAAATGCAAATAGCAGCCGAAGAGCCGATTATCGATCTTCATGTGCTCGAAAAAAAAGTGATCAAGCATCTAGATTTAGAGCGCACCGATGATCAAAACATGATGAAGAGGGCAAGGATGGCTGCATGGCTTCCTAAATTTTCTGTGGGCTTGGATTTGAATAGAAGGGATGGCTCAGCTTTTAGAAATAAAAAACTGGAAGAAGAGAATAGTTTACGCATGAACGAGACTATCCGCTACGGCGCAGGGGTAAAAGCCTCATTCGATTTTGCTGGACTCATATTTAATCCATCGGAGATCGATGTGGCAAAACTCGTGCTCAGGCGTGAGGAGGAGCGCACAAATGTGATCAATAAAATTCATAAAGATTATTTTAAATTCAAACAATTAAAGAGATCGCTCTCTGAGGCGACCGATGTCTTGCTAAAAAAACAACTCGAAGAAGAGATTGAAGAGATAAGAGCAAATCTAGATTATTTAAGCAAAAACGCATTTTCGCAGTTTTATATCGATAATGGAATTGCAAAATGATCAGATGTCTCGCTCTTTTGTTTTTGATGAGCTGCTCGCTATATGAACCAAAAGAATCGCCCAAAAAACCACTCGCGGTGATCTCTGTTATTAAAGAGGAGCGAGCCAAAGTTAACGATAAGAGCAGCTTTCTTATAAAAATGAATAAGATCCCAGAAAAAAATCCTCAGTTTTTTTTAATTCCTTCACCCAAGTCAGAAAATATAAATGGCGTAGGAAATCTTTCGGAAATTCCGATTAAAGTTCAGTGGCAAAAAACCAAAAAATCCTTCAAACTCACCGCGAAAATTGATCTTGCAAGAGGAACTCTTTATGGAATTTACTGGCAAAAACATGGCGAAGCATCGATATTTATTTTGCATACCTTTTATATCGATCGGGCGCTCCCAGAAATTATCGATCACAATTTAAATGATGAAAAAGAAAATACTGTTTATGAGAATAAAAAAATAATAAGACTACAATTTGCAGAAGCGATAATGCTTTCTGGCGATGTTCCCATAGAGATCCTGGCAGAGCGTAGCGAAGATAAGCCACCTTTGATAATTGCCACCAATTTGCGTGATTACAAAAAAACAGTCGAATTAAAGCTGGCGAGTGATAAAGAAAGCAATTTTAAAGAAGGCAAAGGCTATGCGCTAATTTTTAAAAATGTTTCTAATACCGATGGAAAGGCTGCAAAACTCGAGCCATTAAAGTTTAGTGCTATAGGGGCCAGCAAAAAGCTTTCGACAATAAAGCCCTTGGAGCTCAGCATTTCCCACGATGGAGTTTTGGTGGATTGGCATTTAAATAATTTTGCTCGAGTAGAGGCATTTTTAGCCACTGACGATGGATTATTTGATTGTTTAAACAAAAATTGCCCCTTAGTTTTAAAATCAAAGCGATTTAAAAAGGATAAATCTGAGCCAATATTTGCAAATTCCCTAAAACTTTTTGGTCTGAATCATGTAATCCCTTATCGCATGATTTTGCGAGCTGAAGATGATCAGCTTGATAAGCTCTTTATGAGTGCTGACTTCAAAACAGCAGCTTCATCAGGCCTATTGATATCGGAAATAATGGTTAGGCCTAAGGTGCCTGAGGGTATACCTGAGAGCAGGGCTGAATTTCTAGAGATATATAATCCTACAGAAATGCCTATCTCTTTAGATGGCGTTGAAATTTCGATCGGCTCTGGTGGCGAGCATAAGAGATGTGATCTTACTGGAGGCGATGAGAACATAATAATTCCGCCACTGGGCTATGGTTTAATAGTAGGAAGCGAATTCGATAAATCCCTGTATAGCCTTTCTGATGAAGTATTAATTAAAAAAATGCGGCAAAAGACCATATGTGGTGGATTTAGCAATTCGAACGCAAAGGCTATAACACTGTGGTCTTTTAAAAACCATTTTACCGATCATTTTTTTGGCGATCCATGGCCAAAAGAAAAAGGTGTGAGCATTGTGAGATCTGACCTTTCAGGCCTTTTTATTAATAATAAATATTGTTATTCCGAAAGGGAGAAAGTAAGCCCTGGGCAAAAAAATACGGTGGCTAACGGATGTATTTTTTGAGGCGATCGACATGGCAGGACATAATAAATGGTCGAAAGTAAAACATAAAAAAGGCATAGCCGATGCTAAAAAATCCAAGATCTGGACGAAAATTATTCGCGAGATCACACAAGCTGCGCGCCTGGGCGGGGGAGATGCTAATGCAAACCCTAGGCTTAGAAAAGGTATTGACGATGCTCGAGCTGCAAATATGCCCAAGGAAAATATTACGAGGGCTATAGATAAAGGATTGGGTAATGAATCTGAAAATTTGGAAGAACTCATTTATGAAGGCTATGGTCCTGGTGGAGTTGCTATTGTAGTTGAATGCATGACCAATAACCGCAATCGCACCTTGAGCGAAGTTCGCACCGCCATTCAAAAAAGGGGTGGAAATTTAGGAGCTTCTGGGTCAGTGTTATTCGGATTTCACAAAAAAGGATTTTTCACTTTTGAAAAACAAAATAAAGAAGAGCGCTTATTAGAAATAGGCCTAGAGCATGGGTTAAATGACATAAGCGATGAGGGCGAATCTTATTCAGTTATTTGCGATCAAGAATATTATTTATCTTTAAAAGAGGCTTTTATAAGAGCATCTCTCGAGCCGAAGAGCAGCGAGATCATCATGATCCCAGACAGCTACGTCAAAGTGAGTAAAGACAACGCCCAAAGGCTTTTATCCATGATCGAAGCTTTAGAAGATTTGGATGATGTACAAAATGTGTATAGCAATATGGATGTAGATGAATTAGAGCTTGAAGAATTAATGGGCTAAGGCATAAATTTTCCCGGACGAATTACAGCGTAAGTCGCTTGAATTGGAAAGAATTTACGTAGGATCTTTGAAGTAGATTTTACGGCACGGCGACTGATAATAGCTGGTCTATTTGAAGGAGCAGAGAGTGAAATATGCTTAAAGGAAACCAGCAAAAAAATTTTCAATTCAAGCGACTTACGCTGCATCATTGGCTTAGATCCTGGATCTCTTTGCACCGGCTTTGGAATTCTTCGCATCAAGAACTATAAAGTTGAGCATATAGCTCACGGAACTATACATTTAGATCATAAGAAAGCCATCGCTCTTCGACTTAAAGATCTCGCTTTTGATCTCACCCAAATTTTAGAGAAATATCAACCGCATGAAGCAGCTGTGGAAGATGTTTTTATTTATCGTAACGCTCGCTCTGCGCTCGTGCTCGGGCAAGCTCGAGGGGCCATACTTGGAATTTTAGGATTAAAATTAATTGATGTGCATCATTTATCACCAACTGCGATCAAATCAGCTATAGCCGGTCGCGGGCGGGCACAAAAATTTCAGCTCGCAAAAATTGTATCGCTAGAGCTCGGAATAGAAATTCCTTCTAAAGAAGATGCTTCTGATGCTTTAGCAGCTGCTTTGGCTCTTGCTTTTATGAAAGGAAGGAATTTTGCTTAGTCAAAAAATCATAAATCAAACGATAGCCACGAGGCTTTCGCCAATTTTACAAAAAACCAATAAAGAGAGTTTATTGATTCACGAGATATATTCTTCCATTCAAGGTGAGAGCTCGCATATGGGACTACCGTGCGTGTTTGTGCGTACAACTGGATGTCATCTGCGCTGTAGTTATTGTGATACCGAGCAAGCTTTTTTTAATGGTATCGAGATGGAACTCTTGGAAGTGATTTCAAAAATTAGGTCTTTTAAAATAAAAATGGTCGAGCTCACTGGCGGAGAGCCTTTACTTCAAAAGGCGAGCTTTTTGCTCTTAAAAATTTTATGCGATTTAAATCATACCGTTCTTTTAGAGACTTCTGGTGCGGTTTCTATCAAAAATGTGGATCAACGTGTTCATGTAATTTTGGATGTAAAAACTCCGTCCTCGGGAGAATCATCGAAAAATGTGTGGCATAATCTGAAGCTGCTATGGCCAGGATGTGAAGTAAAATTTGTTGTAAGCGATTTTAAAGATTATGAATACGCTAAAAAAATTTCTGAGCATTATGATCTATATAATAAGACCACTGTTTTAATATCTCCGGTGACATCAAAAATAGATCCCAAAATTCTCGCCGAGAAAGTCATCTCAGATAAAATAAATGTTCGTTTTCAAATGCAACTTCATCGTATTTTGTGGGGAGAGGAGCCGGGCAGATAAAAATTTCATTTTCAAGTGACTTACGCTGTAAAAAAATTTAAAATGCAGATCATTTGTAGGAGGGGCAGATGAAAAAAATAATTTTTTTGGCGTTGATCAGTGTTGGTGTAATGATCTTTTCATGTGCATTTGTGCGAAAGGGTGAAGATAAAAATTCCTTAGAAGAGCCGGTAGCGTTTTTAGAAAAAGATCCGGAAAAAAAGTCGTCAGAAGATCAAATAGGAATTGAAAAGCCGAAATCCGCAGACAAAGATCTTGTAAAAAACGTGGTGCCTGAAACAAGGCCAATAGAAATTGAAAAGCCTAAAACTGATCATGAAGATAAAAAGCCTGAAGCAAATAAAGCACCTGAAACAAGACCAATGCCTTCCAGCGCTGAGGAATTAAAGAAATTAGATGAAAAGGTTATCGAAGAAGCCAAAAAGATTATCGGGCAGGATCCAAAAAAATATCGCATGTTCTATAGGGACAATCCTGTTGGTCAAGAAGTCTATAGGATGGTTGGAATGTTTGTGATCATAAACCCAAATGGCGAAGAGTTCTATTTGCCCGATGAGATTTGATTTTAGAGTGGAAGCCTGAGTTTTGGGCGAGCATTTTTTTCTATAAATTCAATTATCGCTCCGGCCACATCGACCTTGGTGGCCGCCTCTACCCCTTCTAGTCCCGGCGAAGAATTCACCTCTAGCACCAAGGGGCCGCGGTTCGATCTTATAATGTCAACTCCTGCAACATTTAAACCCATGGCATTTGCGGCTTTGACCGCTATTTTCCTTTCATCCGGAGTGAGCTTAACTGCTCTAGCACTTCCGCCTAGATGAATATTTGCGCGAAATTCCCCCTCTTTTGCTACTCGCATGTAAGAAGCGATACACCGATCTTTAATAATGAAGCATCGTATATCGCATCCATGAGCTTCTTTAATAAACTCTTGTACCAGGATGTTAACGCGCAAGTGTTTAAAAGCATTTATTAGGCTTTTTGCTGCTTTATCGGTTTCGGCGAGCATTATGCCTTTTCCTTGAGTTCCTTCGAGCAATTTGACGATCAAAGGTGCGCCACCAACCATTTTTATCAGATCATCGGTATCCTCTGGAGAATTGGCAAATCCTGTCACCGGCAAAGGGATCAATTTTCGAGATAGCAATTGCAATGATCTTAGTTTGTCTCGAGAGCGAGCTATGGCGACGGAAGAATTTAGAGTGTATACGCCGCTGGCCTCAAAATGCCTTACCACAGCAGTGCCGTAAAAAGTTATAGAGGCTCCTATTCGAGGGATTATCGCATCTACCCCGGTGATATCCTCTCCGCCTCGATAGTGGATCACCCTATTTTTTTGTGAAATGTTCATATAGCATCGAGTGGTTTCGAGTATCCGGACATTGTGTCGTCGCTCTATGCCGGCCTCGAGCAATCTGCGATGCGAATAGAGATCGGGATTCTTGGCGAGAATAACAATATTCATTTTGCTGGAGCCTTTTTAAAAAGGTTTACCTTGGACATGAGCGAGAGCGGGATCGATCACAAATCTTCTTTTTAGAGCGGATCTGCCAAGCAGCATTCGAAAGCGCAAAGGGGCCCGGTCAGTCAAACCGATTTCGGTATCGAATTCAGTTCTTCCTACCACCACCCTGGTCTTTATAATAAAGCGTTTTTCGCTTATCCCATTAGAACTCATCACAAAGCGCTCTGCGAATAACTCGGCCGTGCAAATTTTGCTACTTAAACTATTCTTTCGATCACTAAATACCTTAAATTTTATGTATTTTTTGCCATTATCTTCGGTGATGCTGATGATTTTTGCATGCATGGCACTAGTGCTCGCACCTGTGTCCACCTTGGCCTCAATTTTTTTTATCTTCAGATTTGGAAGTGCACACCATTCTCTCCACCCAATTTTTTCCTTGTGGCTTTTTTTATTAGATTTGTTATTTTCCATAGGTTTATTAATAACCATTTTTTAAATTTATAGCATTAATATCTTTAGGCGCTAGAATAATTTATAAGGTGTCGGCTTTTATTAAAGTCGTCGCAATGAGATGAAGATGGGCTCTTCTGTAGTACACACGCTTACGACATACTTTCCCTCACTCAAGCAGGAGCTATATGGATTTCCTTCTTGGTACTGGGTTTTTTTAATAATTTCTTTGCTTGTTTCTTGGGTGATCGGAGCTTTTCTTTGTGAACCTTTTAGTTTTATTGTCGCCTCTTTATTTCGGCATATCGACCACCAAGACAAAAACCTCATAAGAGAAAAACTTCGCGGGCCCATACATATATTTACCTCGATCAGCATTTTTTTGATTTTTAATGCAGCAGTTGGGGAGCCAGAGCGAGCAAGCGGCGGCATGTCGATTGCTATTAAATTCGCGATATTTTTTAGCATCATCTATTTAGCCTATGGTTTGATCGATCTGATCTTTGCGCGCATGATCAGGAGTCATCAAAATGAGCGCAGCAAAATAAGACTTGTTTTGCCATTGATGCGCCGCATCGTAAAGTCATTGCTGGTCGTGATCACCGTTCTTTTAATTTTATTTAACTTAGGCGTGGATATCTCTGGTTTGATCGTCGGATTAGGTGTGGGAAGCTTGGCTATTGCGCTCGCTGCTCAGAAAATTTTAGAAAATTTATTTGGCGGGGCAGTTCTTTCACTAGACCAGCCTTTTCAAGTGGGTGATTACTGTAAATGCGGAGATATTCTCGGTTATATTGAGGAGATTGGAATCCGCTCTACTCGAATCCGCACGCTCGATCGAACTTTAGTGAGCATTCCGAATTTCAAACTATCTGAGATGCATATAGAAAATTATATGGAGAGGGAAAAGATCAGATTTTACACAATTTTAAAGTTTGACCTCTCTACCCCTGTCGAAAAATTACAGGAGTTGCTTTCCGAATTTGAAAAAATACTCATAAATAATGAAAATTTTTATAAAGATATTTATCGCATTCGCATGATCGGAGTGAGCGATCTCGGGTTCGAAGTAGAAATTTATGCATTTGCGAAATCAATAAGTTGGCATGAATTCGTTCGCATCAGGGAAGATATATTATTTGATTACGTCGCTAAAATTGAAAAATTGAATATTAAGCTTGCTGTTCCGAGCAGAAATAACTTTGTGTATAAGGCTAATTGAAAAATTTTTCTCCAAAAATTTCAGGTAGTTAATATATAATCCCCTACATGTAGCAAAGGGGGAAAAAAAAATGATTAAACATATCATTTATTGTCTGCTATTCTTAAGCATATTTGCGTCGACATTATTATCATTTCCGACACAACACATGACTAAGCTTCCTGTACCTGAAGAAGCTTCAACTTCAGATCTGAAGATCCTGAAGGAGATCCTAAAGCTTGAACTCCGCACCGATTCACAAGATAAAAAACTGCTCTATTACTCACCGCCATTCTACATTCGCGAGTTTGAAGAAGGAGCGGGAAGCCTTTTGATGAATGTGGAAAGCATCGAAGGGGTGGCTGAGGCCAAAGCCAATGTGAAAGGCCGTATGGAATATAGCCAAAAAAGATTATTAGAGCTTCAAGATGAAGAAATGATGAGAAAAGAAGACGTTAGAAGATATGAAGAAAAGCTGGACAAGGCTATGGAAGAGGGCAAGGAAAAGCTCGTCGAATATTTCGGCGAGAGGCTTGCAGTTGTGAACGAAATTCATAAGCAAAGTCTGCACGCTTTAAATGCAGCTCGGGAAATTATGGATAATGGTGGCAGGCTAAATGCACCTAGTAGCTTTGATGAACTAGCCATGTTTGGACTAGCAAGAGCAGGTATTCGCATAGATTATCCCGGAAAAGTAAAGCCTGAGAATCTGCATAAGACCATAGATGAGACGATCATCAAAGCCTCGTCTGGATATGGTGGATTTTTATCATTTAATGTCTATGCCGGATTTAGCGAGGAGCAGCTAGAAGCACTTCAGCTATATAGAAATAAATTTCATTCTGATTATCGGATCGTCTTGCTCCCTGCAGAAAAGCTCACATTTTTTTCCTTATCTAAAGAGCAAGGCATGTTTAAGGAAGTAAATGGATCTGGTGATTATCTTGGATCCACTGTTGTAGCAGATACCACTGTGCGCGGAGCTTCAGCCATGGCAGCACATCCTGGAGCACTGATCGTTCCTGTTGGGATCGACGCCACCTATCATCGACAGGTTTTGCCGGTAGAAGCCGAGTTAGCTTGTGATTTTTCATCTGGTTTTTACGCAAAAGGCCGCGCTGATGTGAAAGATGGGTGGTTGATCTACGACAATGATATCTACAACAACATCAAAACCGGCAGCATTGCCAACGGTGCCTGCAATTTCAAGCATATAAGCGGCGATAAGGATTCGGCAGAAGTGGAAGTACTCAAAAACCTGGAAAAGGTTTATGAAAAAATGAGACTTCAGCGCATTGAACTATCGACTATGGAAAAAGAAAGATATTGGGCAGGAGTGTTAGAAGATATCGATAATAATCGCCGTCAAGGTGGAGATGGATATTCTATTCATGAGTGGCGGCGCAAGTTTAATGGTTGGAATTGGGAATGGGTGCTTGTTGAAGTGCTATCGACGGTATCTGATTTTCACTGGTATACGAACATTCAAGATGTGGAAAACATCTCTTCGATAAAATTCAACAAACGGATTTCAATAGGGAGTGCTGTGAGTGAAAAGGTGAATCTCCCCTTGGCTCCGAATTTGTGTTTGGTTTATGACACGAGCAAGCAATCATTCGCTAGATGCACAGAGGTTGAAAAAGGTGAGGCGAACAGGCTAGAAGATGCGGCACAGACGGCAATGGAATCGAGCGCGTGTAAGGATGAGATGAATCCGATCGCCTGTGGCAAGAAGCGCGATGAAGCAGCAAGCGTGGTGCGTAAAGGTACGTATGGTAAGCAAAATGAGAAGGTCGTGAATGAAATTTGACCAATAACAATAATTCTCTTTGCCGGGTGTTAATTCGCCCGGCTTTTTTATTTGGTATGACTGGCTCATAAAATCACTGATTAACCTCAGGTTGATTAAATAGCGACGATGCGGCTACGGTCATTCGGTGAATATTATTTTTGAAATATCATCCGCCACCTTAAATGGCGCGCCGGTTTTTTCTAAAATTTCATCTATGCTCACACCTGGTGCATGTTCCTTCAAAATCAATCCTTCTCCCCGGGTCACTTCAAAAACAGCTAGATCAGTGATGATCATATCGATGCACTCCTTGCCTGTAAGCGGCAATGAGCAATTTTCTAATATTTTTTTTTCTCCACTTTTGGTCACATGCTCCATAGTGACGATCACTTTTTTAGCTCCAGCCACCAAATCCATCGCTCCCCCCATGCCCTTGACCATTTTATTGGGGATCATCCAATTGGCTATGTCCCCTCGCAAAGATACTTGCAAAGCTCCAAGCACAGTGAGATCTATGTGCCCCCCACGTATCATGCCAAAAGACTCTGCTGAAGAAAAAAAAGATGCGCCAGGCAGTGCAGTCACCGTTTGTTTTCCCGCATTTATTAAGTCTGGATCTTCTTCGCCAGCTTTGGGAAAAGGCCCCATGCCTAATAAGCCATTTTCACTTTGAAAAAGAATTCGCATTTTTTGGGGTACGTGATTTGCAATCAAAGTCGGAAGCCCGATCCCAAGATTCACCACAAAGCCGTCCTTCAGTTCTTTTGCTGCTCTAATTGCTATTTGTTCTCTGCTGAGCATTTTTGTCCTCGAAAATACTTTTAAAGGCTATTGGCTAAAACAAACCAATTAAAGAAATACCTCCCGCTTGCCATCGGTTGTCGAGGTATCTATAGAAGGACACCATGCCACAAATTTTTCCTAAATGGAGCAATAAGGCAGCTAAATCAGCACCTCTGATACTGGTTCTGCTAGCAATTTTTGGTGTATTTGCGGTGTGGTATTGGTGGTCACCAAAAAATCTCGATGTGGGATATCGCCCAGATCAACCAATACCATTTAGTCATAAGCAGCACGCGTCAAACCTAAATATCGATTGCATGTATTGTCACAATCAGGCAGAAAAATCTCCCTTCGCAGGAGTTCCCGCGACGAGCACTTGCATGAATTGCCACACTCATCAATCAAATAAGGATTCCCTGCTTCTCGCTGGGCTCATGAGATCTTTTAATGACGGAACTCCAATACCTTGGAAGCGCATTCATAAAGTTCCTGATTACGCCTATTTTGATCACAGCGCTCACATAAGCGTAGGCATTGGATGCATAAGTTGCCATGGTCGAATAGATCAGATGATCAAGGTTCGTCAAGAAGAGCCCTTGAGCATGAGTTGGTGTCTAGATTGCCATCGAAACCCGGCTCCTCATCTGCGACCAGTCAATGAGGTAGCCAATATGAATTATCACCAAAGTGATGCTTATAAAAAAGCCGCTTTAGAAAAAGCAAAGGCTCTTAATCCGCCAATTGAAAGTTGCTCAGGATGTCACAGATGAAACGACAAATCGACACCGTGGACGGTGAAAAAATCACTTATTGGCGTTCGATGGAAAATCGTCACCGCACTGCCGAATATTTGCAATCAATTGAAAATGAATTTGCTGCAGACATGACCGAGATAACTTCTATGGATCGCCGCTCCATGCTCAAAGTCATGGGAGCGACGATCGCTCTTTCTGGATTAGGAATTTCTTGTAGAAGACCAGAAGAAAAAATTTTGCCTTATGTCGATCAACCAGAAAGCATAACTCCAGGAATTGCTAATTTTTTTGCAACGGCTCAGCCGAGCCCATTTGGAGCCACAGGTATTTTAGCGGAGAGTCACGAGGGCCGGCCCACGAAAATCGAAGGAAATCCACTTCATCCGAGTAGCCTAGGCAAAGCTTCTATTTTTAATCAGGCGTCAGTTTTAGAACTATACGATCCAGATAGATCAAAATATTGTGTATCAAAAAAATCAGGCATGCATCTCCCCGTTGAATGGATTGAGTGGGATACTTTTATCGGCGAAAAATTAATCGAACTGCAAAAAATTTCTGGAACAGGATTAGCCTTTTTAATGGATTTTGATCTTTGTCCCACGCATCTGCGCTTAAAAGGATTAATTAAAAAAAGATTTCCAAGTGCCAAGTTTTTTGTTCACGATCCTTTGCGACAAAAAAATAGTGAAGATGCAGATTTACTTGCTTTTGGTAAGTACAGTCGTTCTAGATTTCATTTTGATAAAGCCAAGGTGATCTGCTCTATATTTGCCGACCCATTTGCCTATGGAAATGAACATCTGCGGCATATGGGAGGATTTGCAAAAAATCGCAAAATTTATGAATCATCCGATGCCCATCAGATGAATCGGCTTTATGCAGTAGAAGCTGATTACAGCCTAGCAGGTGTCAATGCTGATCACCGCATGCGCTTGCCCATATCATTGTGTAAAGAATTTTTGCTTCATCTCGCTTACGAACTTCACGTAAATTATGGGATAGATATAAGCAAAAATTATAAAAAATCGCTGTCGCTTACAAATCTGCTTCAAAAACCTCCTCCAGCCACAAAAGAATTAGATACAAAATTTGTAGCAGCGCTTGCCAAAGATTTAGCAGAAAACAAAGGCAAAGCTCTGCTCATAGGAGGCGATCATTTATCTCCTACCATCCTTGCTATGATCCACGTGCTAAATCTCTCTCTTTTAGGAATAGGCGAAGTTTTTGAAGTTCTCAAAATAAATGACGATGCCACAAGGGAGCATCTCGACGCCTTCGGAATTGAGTCTCTCGCAAAAGATATTGATGATAAAAAAATCGATACTTTGGTGATGATCAATGTAAATCCCGCCTATGATGCGCCGAGAAAATTAAAATTTGCAGATTTTTTAAAAGATGTGCCTGTAAGTATTCACATGGGACTTTATAAAGATGAAACCGCAAATGTGAGCACTTGGCATCTCCCCAGGACCCATTTCTTGGAGAATTTTTCAGACACTAGAGCATACGATGGTACCGTGAGCATAATTCAGCCGCTCATTATGCCTCTGTACAATGCCAGATCATCGCTAGAGTTATTGGCACAGTTTGCAGGTGAAGATAAAAAAGCATTATCGCTAATAAAACAAACACATTTAATGAGTTCAAAAGATTTTGATAGAGCAGTTCACGATGGAGTAATAAAAAATTCTCATTTTTCGAAAGCAGAGAATGAAGATATCGTTGTTGATTGCCGCCAGATTTATGATGATCTCAGGATCTCAAATATGCCGGTGCCTAATAAAGAAAATCTCGAGCTCATTATTAGATTTGATAGAAAAATATTAGATGGCAGATTCGCTAATCATAGCTGGCTTCAAGAATTGCCTGATCAAATAACCAAAATGAACTGGGATAATGCCTTGCTCATAAGTCCAAGCCTCGCCAAGGCATTGAGCATAAAAAGCGGTATTAAAAAAAATGCTTACATCTCAGATGTAGTGTCGGTAAAAACTGATCTCGCTGAGATCGAGCTTCCGACATTTGTTTTGCCAGGGCTAAGCGAGTTTTCGATCATCGCTATTTTGGGATATGGTCGAAAGTTTGCTGGAGCAGTAGGAAATGATGTCGGTGTTGATGTTTACGATTTTTTGCCTGATCACTCTTCAAAGGTCATCCAGGGAGTAAAAATTTCAAAGGCCGAGAAAACCGTGAGGCTTTCTACCACCCAAGAGCAATTTGCCATGAACGCCGATGTGGTGACCGAAACCGAAGTGCTCAGTCTCATGAACAGAGATCCAGCTCGGATAAGTGACCTGAAAGATTTTAAAAATAATCCCGATCTCATGAAAAAATATGATCTGCCCGAAGAGTTAACCGTTAAAGTGCCAGGAAAAGATGAGCGAGTGCCGATACAACTCACCAAGCCATGGAGCTATGAATCGGGTAATCAGTGGGGAATGGTTATCGACCTTGCAAGTTGCACAGGATGTAATGCTTGTGTCATAGCTTGCCAAAGTGAGAATAATATTCCGGTGGTTGGAAAAGAGCAGGTGATGCGAGGCCGTATGATGCAGTGGATTAGAGTGGATCGCTACTTCGAAGGAGATGTCCATGCGCCACGCAGCATATCACAGCCAGTTCCTTGTCAGCATTGCGAGAATGCCCCGTGTGAACCGGTTTGTCCTGTAGTTGCTACTGCTCACGATAAAGAAGGTCTCAATGTGATGGCTTATAACCGCTGCATTGGCACGCGCTATTGTGGTAATAACTGTCCTTTCAAAGTGCGTCGCTTTAATTATTTCGATTTCTCCAAATCGGGAAATCTTTACGTTGATAAAGTGGATCGCGAGCGGCAAAAAACACTGAAGCTTCAGAGAAATCCTGATGTCACAGTCCGATATCGTGGCGTGATGGAAAAATGCACCTACTGCACTCAGCGCATCCAAGAAGCAAAAATGGCGGCCCGGAGAATGGGGCATGATCCAAATAATTTGCCAGATGGTGCAGTGACGCCAGCTTGTGCACAGACTTGTCCTTCATCGGCTATCAGCTTTGGCAATATTTTGGATGAAAATAGCGCAGTGCACAAACTTAAAAAAACCGCTCGCAATTACACCATGCTAAATGAATTAAATGTGAGGCCAAGGACTTCTTATCTTTCAAAGCTACGTAACCGCAATCCGGAACTCATATCATGACGGCTGCTCATTCAATTTCACAGGCCATCCATAGAGGAGACCTGGCATTAGAAGAAAATCCTCACGCTCGTGAAGAATTGGTTCGGGGAGGACGGACTTTTAACGATATCACCGAAATAGTTTGCAATACCCCAGAAAAATCATACTCAGAGATGCACATAGGATTTAAAATAGGCCTCGCGATCTCTATGTCACTTCTGGCAACGCTTTTGGTGAGCATCGCATATCTGATCTGGGAAGGTATTGGCATTTGGGGAAACAGTTCACCAGTTTTTTGGGCGTGGGACATCGTCAATTTCGTTTTTTGGGTTGGAATTGGTCATGCTGGAACTTTGATTTCCGCCATTCTTTTTCTATTTCGTCAAAAATGGAGAACGAGCATCAATAGATACGCTGAGGCGATGACTGTATTTGCGGTTATCTGTGCATTGATGTTTCCTGGGATCCACGTGGGCCGAATTTGGACCATATATTGGATGTTTCCTGTACCAAATCAGATGGGCATGTGGCCAAATTTTAGGTCTCCATTATTGTGGGATCTATTTGCCGTCGGCACATATTTCACTGTATCGGTACTGTTTTGGTATGTGGGGATGATCCCAGATCTTGCGACTTTACGAGATCGGGCAAAAAAACCTATCGCACAGGTGATGTATGGTCTATTCGCTTTGGGATGGAATGGATCTACTAAAGCCTGGGTGCACTATGAAAGAGCATATATAATTTTAGCGGCACTTTCTGCTCCATTAGTTTTATCTGTCCATAGTATCGTCTCATTTGACTTTGCCGTATCGCAGCTACCAGGATGGCACACCACTATTTTTCCGCCCTACTTCGTAGCAGGTGCGGTATTCAGCGGATTTGCCATGGTGCAGACCTTGATGCTTCCGGCTAGAAAATGGTTAGGACTAAAAGATATAGTCACCATCAAGCATATCGAAAATATGAATAAGATCATTTTGGTCACTGGAACCATGGTCGGATATGCCTATGCGATGGAATTTTTTATGGCTTGGTATAGCGGGAATGAATATGAATCATTTACCTTTGTCAATCGCGCATTTGGCCCATACGCGTGGGCCTATTGGATCATGGTCACATGCAATGTGGTAACTCCTCAGCTTTTTTGGGCGAGGTCCATTAGGACTAATATCACTGCAAGTTTTATTATTTCTATATTCGTAAATATCGGCATGTGGTTTGAGCGATTCGTGATCACAGTCACATCGCTAAATCGCGATTTTCTTCCATCATCTTGGAGATATTATCTGCCTACAAAATTTGATTTTATATTCTTAATATCAACCTTCGGACTATTTTTTACATTTTTTTTGTTGTTCATTCGCCACATACCAGTCATTGCGATGGCGGAAGTTAAAAGCGTGATGAAACAAGCAAATCCTCACCTGAAACACTAGGCAATATGCGGAGAGATTAAGGTGTCAGATGTCGATAAAATATTGGGAGTTTTGGCAGAATATGATTCCCCAAGTGAAATATTTCACGCTTGCGAAGAAACTAGACTTGCCGGTTTTAAACATTTTGACTCCTTCACTCCTTTTCCAGTTCACAATTTAGACAAAGCCATGGGTTTAAAACCAAGCAAGCTGCCCTGGATCGTTTTGGCTTTTGGGTTGATGGGAGGGATGTTTGCTATTTCCTTTATGGTATGGGCATCAGCTTATGATTATCCATTTAATATCGGCGGAAAGCCAACGTGGAGTATTCCTGCCTTTATACCCATCACCTTCGAGGTCACCATATTATTTAGCGCATTATCCGCTGTTTTTGGAATGATGGTATTAAATCGTATGCCTAAGTTTAATCAACCGCTTTTTAATATTCTCAATTTTGCCAAGGTTACCGATGATAAATTTTTTCTTATGATCGAAAGTTCCGATGAGAAATTTGATAAAGATCGAGTTGTCGAATTTCTAAATAATACCAGAGCAAAAAACGTAATCGTGGTGGAGGCTTGAGGTGAAGTTCAGACATTTCTCGCCGATGATCATTGTTTTGCTCGGCATTATTGAAGGATGCAGAGGCTATACCACTTCGAAACCGCCGATACATCCGAATTTAAATATGGATACCCAAGAAAAAGGAAAAGCTTATAGAGAGAGCGATTTTTTTGCCGATAAGCAATATATGCGGCAGCCGATCAAAGGAACTGTGGCTTATGGAAATTTAAGAGAAGATGAGCATTTTTATAAAGGTATTATAGATGGAGCACCTGCTCGATCATTTCCTGCAAATTTGATCATCGATGAAACTTTTTTAGAGCGCGGTCGTTTGATGTTTAATCGCACTTGTGCATCCTGCCATGCAAGAGTTGGCGACGGCAATGGTTTGGTAGGGCGCAGGCTCATTGTGAAACCAACATCTTTTCACAGTGCTTATATGTATGGCATGCCTCCGGGGCATTTTTATCAGGTCATCGAAAAAGGGATCAGAACTATGCTTCCTTACGCAAACATGATCGAACCGAAAGATCGCTGGGCTGTTATTGCTTATATAAGAAGCTTACAAATAAGCCAAGATTTCCATGGTGAGTGGGTAAAAAGGAGCTCTTCGTGGTGGATGCAAAAATAAAGCCAGCAGATGTTTGGCTAAATAAAAATTCATTAATTTTTAAAATGCCTTTGCTCCTGATCGCTTTAGGAGCAGTTTCATTATTTTATTGGTTCTCATTTTATTCAACAGTTCCGTCTCGTGCGATGTATGGCTATCTTTTTGGATTTGCAGAAGCACTGAGCTTGGTTTTAGGATGCATGATTTTTGTGCTCATCCAGCATGTGACAAGAGCTGGTTGGTCTGTGGTAATCCGCCGTATCCCCGAGGCCTTTATGGCCACATCGCCGCTTCTCATTTTATTTTTTCTTCCCATAGCATTTTTTAGTCATGAGATTTTTCCTTGGTTGCATGAAAAGCACGTCGATAAAATTTTGGCAAAAAAATTGCCATACTTAAATGAAAATTTTTTTTTGATTCGATCCTTTATTTATCTCTTCATCTGGGGAACGATCGGTATTTGGTTTTATCGTCTTTCAGTGAAGCAGGATAAAAATGGCGAGCTTAAAATTACTAGAATTCTTCAAGCGATCAGCGCACCTTGCATAATAGTTTTTGGACTTTCGCTCACCTTTGCTTCTTTTGATTGGTTCATGTCCCTGCAGCCTCACTGGTACTCAACCATGTTTGGAGTCTACTTTTTTGCTGGATCTTTCTTATCCTCCTTAGCATTGATCACCATTTCGGCTATCTTTATTCGAAAATCTCAAGCGCTCACGACGGTAATAACTAAAGAGCATTATCATGATCTGGGTAAGCTTTTATTTGGTTTTACGGTATTTTGGGCATATATAGGTTTTAGCCAATTCATGCTTTATTGGTATGCGGCCATACCTGAGGAAGCGGAATTCTACATTCATCGCATGCATCATGGTTTTGGAAAAATTTCTTGGGCGCTGCCGATCATTCATTTCTTTATTCCATTTTTTGCTCTGATGCCTCGTACCCTAAAAAAGATTCCGCTCATTTTAGCATTGAATTGTCTGTGGCTTATCTTGGTTCATATAATAGATCTCTATTGGTTGATCTTACCTACGTATCGTGATGCACACGGACATGCGCTTGAGTTACCAAATGGTATTTTGATCGATTTTTTGGCTTTATTCGGTATCAATTCGATTTTTATTGGAGTTTTTATTTTTATACTCAGCCGCAGATGTCTATTGCCTATTAAGGATCCACGGCTTCCAGAATCACTGGCTTTTGAAAATTTTTAAGGATTGATATATGAAAGAGGAACACGAATATCATACGCGTGCAGCGCCTGACGTCACCGGTCGAGCCAACATAAAAATTTGGTTTTATTTTTTACTCTTGGGCATTGCGCTTTTTTTGACCATAGGCGGTCTCACCATATTTTTTAGATTCCAAGTGGATAAAGAGCAGCTGGAAAGAATAGGCCAAATAGACACCAAAGAATCTATGGATCAGCGCTCTTTAGAGGAGGCTATTCTTTCAGGAAAATCAGGAATTTTTCCAGATAAAAAATATGTATCCATTGAAACAGCGATGAAAAAATTTTTAAGCGACATAAGAGCAGGAAATAAAGAATGAAAAATTTACTGCTTTTATTATGCTTGGTTGCAGCAAAATTATTTGCGATGAATAGCTTGGTTGTGCCCAAAGCATTAGAAGATTCTCAAATAATCGATAAGGCTGGTGAAAAAATTCCTGATAATTTATTTTTTACCGATCAAGATGGTCATAAAGTAAATTTTTCAAATATTTTTTTTAAAAATAATAAATTACCGACGGTATTGCTGATGGGATACTATGAATGCCCCATGCTGTGTACCATCATTTTTAATGCTTTCGTCGATACGATAAAGAAGACAAAACTGAAGGCTGGTAAAGATTTTCGAATTGCCTCTGTGAGCATCGATCCTAAAGAAACTCATGAACTCGCAAAACTGAAACAAAAAAATTACATGCAGTCGCTAGGCATTGAAAATGAAGATTGGTGGACCTTTTATGTCGGCGAAGAGGACGAAATCAAAAAGCTCGCTCTGGCAATTGGCTTTAACTATTATTATGACCAAAGGCAAAAGCAATATGCGCATGGCGCAGGCTTATTTGTTTTATCGCCAGAAGGAGTGCTTTCTAGAACATTATTTGGAATAAATTTTAATCCGATGGATTTAAAGCTTGCCTTAAGTGATGCTACGTCTGGAAAAATAGGCTCAATGGTCGATAAAATTATTTTAAGTTGCTTTCACTATATTCCTGATTCGCATAGATATGGTCTGTATATTTTTGGACTTATGCGCCTTTGCGGTGTGATCACGATACTCATTATCGCTTTGATATTGGCTAAATATTTTATTGCAGAAAGGCGGCGGTCTTATAAAGGGATACCTTGAGAGATGAAAAATCTTAATGAACTATTGCAAATGGTGATACCCAAAGGATGGCTATTTAGCACCTTGCCTATGGGTATATCCGATCACGCATCGGAAGTGGATACACTTTATTGGTTTTTGATCATCACCTGCCTGATACTATTTTTGCTCGTAGTGATCCCGCTTATTATAATTTCAATTAAATATCGTCGAAAAACACCTCTTCAGCGAGCGATATCTCAAATAGATCATAATTTCTGGATGGAATCGCTGTGGACTTTTTTGCCTTTTATTTATTTGACAATTCTTTTCGTTTGGGGCTTTCAGCAATTTTTGCCGATTTATATTGCTCCGACTGGTGCCAAGGAATTACGAGTTGTGGGTCAGAAATGGCAGTGGTCGGTGGATTATGTTGACGAAGAAATCAATGTAGCTGGTGTAGGTGCAACCATAGCTGTTCCAGTTGGGCAGCCGATCAAGTTGGTCATGTCTTCGCAAGATGTGATCCATAGCTTCTACATTCCTAACTTGCGGCTCAAACAAGATGTGGTGCCGGGAAAATATACAACCATGTCTTTTAGAGCAGATCGAGAAGGGGAATACCCGATATTATGTGCAGAATATTGCGGAGATCTTCACAGCCAAATGCTCGCTAAATTAAAAGTTTTGCCGGCCGAGGGATACGCTTCTTGGGTAAATGAGATGAAATCTGCTGATCAAGAAATGCCGCTTTTGGAGCTCGGGACCAAACTTTCAGAAAAGCTTGGATGCCTCGCTTGTCATTCTACTGATGGTACTGCCAAGCTCGCCCCGTCATTTAAAGGAATTTATGGAAAAAAAGAAGAGTTTAGCGGTGGTGGCTCTGCCATCATCAACGACGATTACATAAGGCAGCACATCTTAGAGCCTCAAAAAACTACAGCTAAAGGATATCCTCCGATCATGCCCTCATTTCAAGGGCGCGTGACCGAGCGCGGTATTTCAGCACTGATCGCATTTATAAAGTCGCTCGCGGAATAATACAATTTTTTGGAGTTTAAAAAATGACAATATATGAAAATAAACCGAGTTATTTGAATGAGCAAAAAGGATTGACCTCTTGGCTGTTTACGCTCGATCACAAGCGGATCGGGATAATGTATTTAGCCTCGATATTCTTTTTCTTCATCGTGGGAGGAATTTTTGCTCTCTTGTTGCGCACCGAGCTATTAACCCCAGGAAAGACATTCTTAGAAGCGAAATCTTATAACCAATTTTTTACCCTCCATGGGACGATCATGGTGTTTTTGGTGATCATCCCAGGTATTCCTGCATCTTTAGGAAATTTCGTTTTACCGTTGCAGCTCGGCGCTAAAGATGTGGCATTTCCCAGGCTAAATTTGATGAGCTATTACATTTATGTGTTTGGTTCACTGCTTGCGGTATTTAGTATATTTTTGGGAGCAATAGACACCGGCTGGACTTTTTATGCACCATATTCGCTGCAAACTCAGGAAAAAGTGGTGATGATGGTCACAGCTGCTTTTATCTTAGGATTTTCTTCTATTTTTACCGGGATAAACTTTATCTCCACCATCCACAAACTTAGAGCTCCAGGGATGAATTGGTTTAAGATGCCTCTCTTCGTGTGGGGAATATATGCCACATCAATAATTCAAGTGATGGCGACACCAGTGCTTGGAATAACTCTCGCTCTTATAGTTGTGGAGCGTCTGATAAAAATTGGAATTTTTGATCCGACCCTCGGCGGAGATCCGATCTTATTTCAACATTTTTTTTGGTTTTATTCTCATCCGGCCGTCTACATTATGATTCTTCCGGGTATGGCGATAATTTCTGAGCTAATCACCACATTCAGTCAGAAGAAAATTTTTGGTTATCGGCTCATCGCTTTTTCTTCCATCGCCATTGCGATCATCAGCTTTTTGGTTTGGGGGCATCATATGTTTGTCTCTGGTCAATCTGCTCTGATCGGAATGATATTTTCTGCTCTGACATTTTTGGTCGCTATCCCTTCAGGCATTAAAGTATTTAATTGGGTTGCAACTCTTTATAAAGGCTCGATCTCTTTTGCGACTCCAATGCTCTATGCGCTCTCTTTTTTATTTTTATTTACGATAGGCGGACTCACAGGGGTTTTTTTGGCCGTTTTGTCAGTAGATGTCCATTTGCATGATACCTATTTTGTCGTCGCTCATTTTCACTATGTGATGGTTGGCGGGACTTTCATGGCATTTTTAGGAGGGGTTTATTATTGGTGGCCGAAAATGTTTGGCAAAATGTATGACGAGAGAATAGGACAGCTTGGTGCCTGGCTGGTTTTTTTGGGCTTTAATCTCACGTTCTTCGTGCAATTTTATTTGGGATCTCAGGGGATGCCTCGGAGATATTATAACTATCTGCAGCAATTTCAGACGCTCCATGTGATATCGACTATGGGGGCCTATCTTTTGGGTCTTGGGTTTTTGGTGGTGCTGATCAATTGGATTCACGCTCTGTTTTATGGAAAAGTAGCTCCCGCAAATCCATTTCACGCAACAACCTTGGAATGGACTCATGCATCTTCCCCTCCAATAGCTCACAATTTTGTTAGGCAGCCGATAGTGACCGAGGAGCCTTATTGCTATGGTGATGAGCCTCACCACATTCATGGCTTAGCTCATAAGGGCGCATGAGAGGTATTCTATGGCGAAGAATGAAGAAGCTTTATTTCCATTAGCTGATCATTTTGCAACTCCCTATCAACAAGTAGAGTCTTCAAAGCTTGGCATGTGGCTTTTTTTGGCGACCGAAATTTTATTATTTGGTGGCTTGTTCACTGCATATTCGGTTTATGCCTACGCGCACCCTGGCGTGTTTAAGGAAGCTCATCGATATCTGGACGTCACATTAGGGATGACCAACACTATCGTGCTCTTATTTTCGAGCTTGACTGTTGTTTTAGCGATACATGCGGCCCAAAAGGATAAAATCAAATGGGTTGTATTTAACTTAGGCCTGACCATAGTATGTGCAGCAGCATTTTTGGTGGTGAAATATTTCGAGTATGCACATAAATTCCATGCGGGACTTTTGCCCGGACGGTATTTTACCAATGCGACCATTTCCAATCCTGACCAGGCGCATATTTTTTTTGGCATTTATTTTTTGATGACGGGTTTGCATGGTATTCACGTGGTTATAGGCATAGGGTTGCTCACGTGGATACTATTACGCGCCATCAAGGGTGATTTCGGTTCTCAATATTATTTGCCTATAGAGATAAGCGGCCTATATTGGCATCTCGTGGATGTCATCTGGATATTTTTATTTCCGCTTTTATATCTGATCCGCTAGCTTGGAGATTAAATGTCTTTTAGACACATGGTCTTAGGGCCAAAACCTCACATTCAGTCTGTAGCCCTCTACTGGATCGTTTTTTTTGCACTGGTTTCATTAACTCTGCTTACAGTTTATCTCTCGCATTATGATTTTGGCGCGTGGAGCGTGCTCGTGACGCTCATTATCGCTGGTACCAAGGCATTATTGGTCATGGGATTTTTTATGCATTTATTTTTCGATAATAAATTCTACGCATTAGTTGCTTCTACTTCTCTTATTTTTTTATCAATTTTTATATTATCCAGCGTTCTCGATTTTGATTCGCGAAGTTATGTTGATGAACAAGATGCAAATTTTCGGCTGCGCGATGAGAAAGTGTATCAGAGAAGCCTAAATCCAGAAAATCTGCCTTTTCGACCAGGGCTTTCAGAACCGGATAAAGCTCTGCTCATCGACATTGGCCCAGGTGAGCACTGAGCGAATTACGCTGTAACTATTTTTCTATATTTTTAAAAAGATATATTAAAGAGACCAATCCGATCAGCCCATTTGCTATCACCACCGGCCAGGCGTGAATGGTTATCCCGTAGGCTACAAAACACGTAGAGCCGATAACCATGCAAATGCGCATTCTTCGCACTGTTTTTTGTATTACGCCTAAAATGACGAATAGAGCCGCTAAATGGCCAATAATATCTATCCACGTCATTTGAATAAAATATCTTTTCGAATTTTTGTTGCGGTTTCTATATCAGTTAAGATCTCGACGAGTTTTAATGCGAACAAAAGCGCTGTTCCAGGTCCTTGACTGGTTACGATATTTCCATCCACCACCACTGGATCATCGACAAAATTTTTTATTTTATCTTTAAAGTAAGGATAACAAGTTGCTTTTTTGCCCTCTAATATCCCGCATTTTTCTAAAACCAATGCTGGTGAGGCGCAGATAGCTGCCACTAGCTTTTGATTTTTGGCAAATTTTTTTAATGCGTCAGTGAGGTTTATGTTTTTGCTAAAATTTTCGGCTCCCCTAGTACCTCCTGGAAGGACGATGCCATAAAAATCGTCGATATTTTCGTCTGAAAATTTTGAATCAGCCGTGATCTTCACTTCATTGGCAGCTATCACCATTTTTTCGCCTATGCTGCTCACGCGCGTATGCACACCGGCACGGCGCAAAATGTCGATAATGGTGATCGCTTCTAACTCTTCAATGCCATCGGCAACTGGTACCAAAATATTTTTTGCCATAATCAGCCCTCATCGTGATTCATCTTTTATTAGCATCGAAAGTTGCCTAAATCCAGTGCTTACAGCGTAACTCACTCGTATTGAAAATCTTTTGCTGATTTCGCTGTCTTTACATATGGATTTAAAAAAATTATATTTGCATAAATTTTTTATGGATAATAAACATTATGAAAAATATAATAAAACATATCTTATTGACTTGTCTTGTGACAATCTCCGTCATCGCTGGTGACCCTATAGGTCGTGTTATAGACATGGATGATCCAGAAACTCAATTTAATCTCGGCAATATGTATTGCAAAGGTCATAGATTTGAACAGAATTATAAACAAGCTATGAACTGGTATCTGCTAGCCGCTGAGCAAAATCATTCAGGTGCTCAATTTGTTCTCGGCAGTATGTATTACAACGGCTATGGAGTTGAGAAAGACGATGACGAAGCTATGGAGTGGTATCTTCTGGCCGCTGAGCAAAATCATTCAGGCGCTCAATTTAATATCGGCAGTATGTATTTCCAAGGTGATGGAGTTGAGCAAGACGATGAAGAAGCTATGAAGTGGTATAGGCTAGCCGCTGAGCAAAATAACTCAAACGCTAAATTTAATATCGGCAATATGTATCGCCAAGGTTATGGAGTTGAACAGAATTATAAAGAAGCTATGAAGTGGTATAGGCTAGCCGCTGAGCAAAATAACTCAAACGCTCAATTTAATATCGGCAATATGTATCACCACGGTGATGGAGTTGAGCAAGACGATGAAGAAGCTATGAAGTGGTATAGGCTAGCCGCTGAGCAAAATCATTCAGGCGCTCAATTTAATCTCGGCAACATGTATCGCCAAGGTTATGGAGTTGAACAGAATTATAAAGAAGCTATGAAGTGGTATCTGCTAGCCGCTGAGCAAAATAACTCAAACGCTCAATTTAATATCGGCAATATTTATTACAACGGCTGTGGAGTTGAGCGAGACTATGAAGAAGCCATGAAGTGGTATCTGCTAGCCGCTGAGCAAAATCATTCAGGTGCTCAAGATAATATCGATAAAACATACAGAATCTTGAAGAAAATAAATAATCTATATTTTGAAAATTAAAAGCTTATACGATTTGTAACTACTTAGCTATTCCTATTACAGCGTAAATCACTCGTATTGAAAATCTTTTGCTGGTTTCGCTGTCTTTACATCTGGATTAAAAAAATTATATCTACATAAATTTTTTATGGATAATAAACATTATGAAAAATATAAT
>Ga0207081_1016_pt1 | contig 32785 bp, 31 predicted proteins | sample Alteio_BWMinHeat_59_FD_153524 | JGI IMG/M metagenome (GOLD analysis project Ga0207081, IMG submission 153524) | Enriched cells from forest soil in Barre Woods Harvard Forest LTER site, Petersham, Massachusetts, United States -... | ecosystem: Environmental > Terrestrial > Soil > Temperate forest >... | reverse complement strand
GCCAGCCAGCCAAGGGGCATGGCGGCGACCGGACTTCTGGTTCAGGAGAAGACGGCAATGTTGCGGCTGACGATATAAGTGTATATCCTAACCCTACCGAAGGTTCGTTTAACATTGAAATACCCGCTACTCATAAGGAGGCGCAAATAGTGATCAGCGACCTTTCCGGAAAGATAATTGAAAGCAGGGCCGTGTCTGAGAACACCGGGGCGCCCATACCATTTACATTGAAGAACAATGTAGCGCGCGGTATCTATGTGGTAAAAGTGTTTGCAGGTGAAACCACCTATGTTACTAAACTAACAGTGCAGTAAGTAGCCACTTGCCCTGATCAATGCTTAATAATCCCGGTTGCCATGTGGTAACCGGGATTATTTATTTGTGCCGGTACAGGCCAATTGAGACAGGGCGCCATACATTAAGATATGGTCAGAAAGAAATATAGGTACGGTCGTTCTTGCTGTAAGAGACAATGGTATCGGGATTGACATGGATAAGTTTGGAGACCAGATTTTCCTTTTAAACAAAAGATTTCATAACACCGCTGACGGAAAAGGGTTAGGCCTTTTTATCGTAAAGGCGCAGGTGGATGTACTTAATGGCACTATAGAAATTGACAGCGAACCTGGAGTTGGAACAACTATAAAAATAATATTGCCGGTCTGAGGTTAAGTGAGGTTGACAAAATGTTTAATAAAAAAGAACGTGACGTGTGAGTAGTGCTGCAAAGGCTGCTGCGGGTCTATTATCAATTGGCCTGCAATCGGAAATTTTTATTATAGCATAAAATAAAAAATATATAAAATACATTTAAAATAATGCTTATAACACAGCGCTTTTCTTAAAAAAAGGGGTAACTGTGCTGTGTGTTTTGTATCTAAACCCTGAAAAAACATAACATCCCGCAGATAATGGATAAATTGTATTTACACTTTTCAATTTTTCTTCATAATCAACATGCGGCAAGTAATATGTTTCACTTTGCTGCCGGACACAGCGCAGCGGAATTTTGAATTGCACCCAATTATAAGGCTGGGCAATGAAAGTAATAATAAATGAATAATTTTGGATAATAATCTTATTTCTCACCTTCAAAACAATTATTATGAGCAGTTATCCCATCCGCGACCAGGAAAATGATCATTTGATTACACCGCTAAATGCAGCTTTGATTATCATTGATTACCAGCCTACACAGGTTAATTCCATTAACTCAATGGACAGGAAACAATTGATAGCAAATATTGTGGCAACCGCCCGGATAGCCAAAACCTACGACCTGCCGGTTATTTTATCTACGGTAAATGTAAAAACAGGTGTAAATAAAGATACCATTCCACTGCTGAAAGAAGCGTTGGGAGATATCCCCTCATATGACAGGAGCAGCATAAATGCGTGGGAAGACAAAGAATTTTATGCTGCGGTAAAAGCGGCCGGCAGAAACAAACTGCTGATGGCAGCGCTCTGGACAGAAGCCTGCCTCACATTTCCCGCGCTGGATGCGCTGAAAGAAGGATACGAGGTGTACCCTGTTGTGGATGCGGTAGGCGGTACTTCGCTCCTGGCACATGAGGCTGCACTGCGCAGAATGGAACAGGCAGGCGCAAAGCTGACAAGCAATGTGCAGCTTGCCTGCGAACTGCAAAGAGACTGGAACCGTAAAGAGACAGCAGCGGGAATGGTACATGTTTTCAGGGAAACCGGCGTATTCCTTCAACTGGATTAATTTAGACGCAACACTTAACAAAATCGGGATGCAGTACTGCATCCCGATTTTTGCATTTAATATAATTGCAGGTTTACTAAGGCGCGGTTGCATTTGCGGTTACTGATGCGGTGCTTAAAGCGTTATATATGCTTTTACCGGTGGTTATGTCTTCGTAAACTGATGAATTACTTACCGGGGAGCCATAGGCCGCATAGTAAGCAGTGCTGCCCGTATTTATGCCCTGGTCGTGCAGGTCATTGGCAGGTACAAGCAATGTAAATGTGGAAGCATTGGCGGGTACCGCTTTTACATAACTAATTAAATAATTGGCCGGCTGGCTGTTTACGGTGCTGTTGCTGTTCACAAAAACGATTACGTCCCTTACCCTTGTATCCGGCGTTATTGTAAATACCAGCGAATCATTTTGAGTGGCCCCGGTCAGGTAGGCAGTCATTGTTGCCGGTGAAAAAGACGGCACTGCAGATAGTTTTACATCTCTTATGAGGGTATCAGCCAGGTACTGGAAATTTACTGATTCATTGTCGCCATAGGTATAGGGGCTGGTGTTTGGGTCATGTACCGTTATTGTATAGTCGCCGGTAGCAATTCCCGTAAATAAATAATAGCCGTTAGCGTCAGTGGTTGCCGTTTTTGCTGGGCTGAAACAGGTCACCACTATCCCGGAAAGGCTGCTATTCACCTTTGTGCCATATTGGTCATATAGTGTAACGTGGCCTGTGATGGCCCCGGTATATGACGGCCCCGGATTTCCCTGTTTGCCTTTGCATGCGGCGAAGACAGTTGCTATGCCTATCGCAGTAACTCCAATTAGTTGTTTGTTGTTCATTATTCTGTATGGTTTTTATATACCCTAATCTCATCGTAAATACTATGCCAAATAACGGGATCGCTATAAACTTTAACAGTCCGCCTTTAGTTTTTAACGAACACCAGGGGCGACAAATAAGACAACAAAGCGCAATATTCCGCACATTTATTGCTTATAATTATACAGGATATACAGTTAAATAGTACGAACCAGCTAAGATCATTTTTACCGTTTAAAAACTTTTCCGGCCATTCGGAAACTTTTTTGGTGAAAACGGGTATTTGGATTGATCTTTGCAGTCAAATCAATTGAATAGGTATAAAAATAGCTCATGCAAAAAAATTGTGTCATAATACAGGCATTTCTTCTGCTTATTTTACTGCCGGTTTGCTCAGGCGCCCAGGTGATCACTACAGTTGTCGGGAACACAATTCCGGGCTATGGCGGGGATGGAATGGAAGCAACCGCTTCCGAAATCAATCAGCCGGATTGTATTTCTGTGGATGCTGCGGGTAATATGTATATCGCTGACTGGGCCAACAATCGCGTTCGTAAAGTCAACACCTCGGGTATCATTACCACTATAGCTGGCAATGGTACGCCGGGTTATTGGGGTGACGGCGGACAGGCAACCGCTGCTGAATTATACGAACCCTCTTACGTACTGGCCGACGGCGCAGGTAATATTTACATCTCTGACTCACGGAATTATTGCATCCGCAAAATAAACACCTCCGGTATCATTTCAACAATTGCCGGTATTGGCGGTTCGCTGGGTTATGCCGGAGACACCGGCCCTGCAACGGCAGCTTTGCTGAATATTCCGTATGGCCTGGTAATGGATGCCGGAGGTAATTTGTACGTTGCCGACAGGAGTAACCACTGTGTGCGTAAGATCAGTACCTCAGGAGTTATTACCACAATTGCAGGCAACGGGACGCCGGGGTTTACCGGCGATGGAGTAGCGGCTGCGTCAACCGAATTATATCAGCCCAATTATCTTTGTTTGGATCTTTCAGGCAATCTTGTTATCAGTGATAATGGAAATCAACGCATCCGTAAAGTCAATGCTTCAGGCATTATTACAACTATAGCTGGTATTGGCACATTGGGTTCGGCGGGTGATATGGGGATGGCTACGGCAGCGCAATTGAGTTGGCCCGCGGGGCTAAAATACGATCCCGCGGGAAATCTATATATAGCAGATGCATACAATTACAAAGTGAGAAAAGTCAATACTTCCGGCATTATCACCACCGTTGCCGGTACCGGTACGTCGGGCTACACCGGTGATGGAGGGCCGGCTCTTATTGCTGAACTTGGGTCACCTTATGACATTTGTTTTGATGCAGGCGGCAATCTATTAATAGATGATTACCTGAATAACTGTATCCGCAAAATAGAAAGCTGCGTAAATACTATAACCGCGGCGCCCGTAAACGATACTGTTTTTTCAGGGCTTAGCGCCACTTATTCAGTAACTACAACAATGGCATCGCCCGCGTACCAGTGGCAGGAAGACCCCGGTACAGGCTTTGTAGACCTTGCCAATGTGTGGCCTTACAGCGGTGTTACCACAAATACTTTGACTATTCATAACGCGAGTATTTTTTTGAATACTACTCATTACCGATGTGTTATAACTAATGAAACTATCTGCGCCGATACTTCGGCAGGGGCCATATTAATCATAAAAGACAACACCGGCATCAGCAACGTAAGTTCTAATATGGGAATCGCTCTTTATCCTAATCCGGTAACCGAGACATTGACCGTATCTGCAACCGATAAAATCACCGGCGTTGTCATTACCAACATCTTAGGCGTGATGGTAAGCAGCTATAAATGCGATGCCACTGCTGTGCAGGTAAATGTTGCCGGTTTGCCCGCCGGTATTTATTTTGTAAAAGTGAACGGGTCGGTGATGAAATTTGTAAAGCAGTAGCATTTGCAGATCGCGTATTTGTAAAAAAAATAACGTGATCAGAGCTTCGTTATATCGTTAGCGGCCAGGAAAGAATTTATCTCTATTAAGCCTTCATTGCCTTTGTTGTCCGTATACCGGACCATGATCAAAAGGTCAATAACATTTTTACTCATCAGTATATGTTCAAGTTCCGTCAGATTGCTTTTTTTTGAGCCTCCTTTCTCAACAGGAATAATATAAAAATCCAATATTTTGTGCAGCCTGGTGGCATCTTTAAACCCGGCGATGGGTATGTTCATCATCTTTCCGGCATAATTTTCATTTAACCTGGATAGGGCAATGCGCAGCGTTGCGTAATAATTTTTTATTTGCTCGTCGCTCAGTATATCAGTTGGCACAGGCATAGTCAGTATTTATATATAACTATAATTTTTAGAAATTGCGTGCAATTATAGTTAATTACAATGAAATATGCAATTAATAAAATTAATTATTATTTATTTTTAATAGATTTTTTTAATTATTTATTGTTAAATTTATTAATTAATGAAAAATCTCGGGATAAAATGAGCGGGATTGCAGAGTGGCCGGACAGGTTTTCAATCCACAATTAATTGTTAAGGTAAGTACCGAAGGTAATAAATGTATGTACATACACGTTATTTTATGAAAGAAATATACGATACCTTAAAACATTAGCGGAATGGAAAGAAGAGATTTTTTGAAAAATGCGGTTGCCTTATGCGGGCTATCGTTGCTTCCTGCGGGCGTCATTGAAAGTTGTTCCAAACAAAGTTTTGCCGGGCCAACCAATGTTAACTTCTCGCTGGACCTTACAAACTCAGCGAATGCCGCGTTAAAAAGTGTAGGTGGGGCGCTTGTTGCAAATGGGGTAATTGTAATACGGACCAGTACCGCAAATTTTGATGCCCTGTCGGCTACTTGCACACATGCCGGGTGCACGGTTGGTTACAATGCGTCGAGTGCAACAATTGTTTGCCCGTGCCACGGGGGCACCTACAGCCCGGCTTCGGGTGCGGTTTTAGGAGGGCCGCCGCCATCTGCGCTGGCAAAATACACAGCTACGCTCAGTGGAAATATATTGACCGTGAAATCCTAAAACTATCAACAGCAATGTACATTGGCTGAATCCACCAATAATTTTTTGATAAACAATAATAGGTAGGAAACGGGAAGGGAAACGGCCTCAGCCTTGGTTACCCTTCCCGTTTTTTTCAAAACTTATTCGTGCACCAGTTTCTGCACTAATGTTGCAAGCTCGTCAATCCGTGAATAATTCAGCGAATAGTAAATTACTTTGCCCTCACGCTCTGTGTTTACTATGCCGGCACGGCGCAAAATAGCGAGGTGCTGCGATGCCACAGACTGTTCGATACGTAGTTTCACGTAAATGTTTGTAACCATCATTCGCTTGTTTTCTTCCAGCAGTTTAATGATGTTCTGGCGCAGCTTGTGATTTACTGACCTTAATACCATGGCCGCGTTTTTGAGGGCCACATAATCCATTTGATCATTTTTAGCGGAAGTTTCCTTGTTTTTTTCCATTGCTGTCAATTTTTAATGTTAATTTTTTAACGACACTATGCAAAGCTTATTCAATGTATATACATCTATGGATGGCAAACTTACAAAATTATTTAATAATAATTGATATGATCTATAAAAAATGTAATATGTCCGCATTTTTATTTTAAATAACACCCAAGAATGAACGGTTATTTTACGTCTTTAGAGGTATGCAGGGGCCTGGCAGCTGTATGGGTGAGGAAGTTTGTAAAGGAGCATTCTGTTGGTTTGCAATGCTAAAGATCATTTACCATGTCCAATCCCGTATATATTTCCATTCGTGTACTTGCTTTATTGGGCATCTCCTGTTTTGGCTGGCGCAGCGTAAATGCACAAGCCCCTCCCATCCAATGGCAAAAATGCTTTGGTGGCAGTGGTTCCGACCAGTCAAGATCAATATATCAGACCACGGATAGCGGGTTTATAATAGCGGGATATTCAGCTTCGGCTGATGGGGACGTTACGGGGCTTCACGGCAGTGCTGCTGACTATTGGCTGGTGAAAATATCAGCATCAGGCACAATGCTATGGCAAAAATGCATAGGGGGCAGCGGCAGCGACCTTGCATATTCGATTGCGCAAACAAAAGATAAGGGTTATGTAGTTGCCGGCTACAGCAATTCTAATGACGGGGATGTTAGCGGTAATCATGGCTCATGGGATTATTGGGTGGTAAAATTAAACGATACAGGAGGCATTCAGTGGCAAAAATCGCTCGGTGGGAGTGCCTCCGATATTCCGAGATCTATACAACAGACTAACGACAGTGGCTATATTATTGCGGGAGCAAGTGCTTCAATTAACGGTGATGTGACCGGCAATCATGACAGCGCAGACTGCTGGATCATAAAATTATCTGCTTTGGGTGATACTCAATGGGAAAGGTCTTATGGCGGCAGCAGGGGCGATGGTGGCGTATCTATAAAGCAAACGCCGGATAGCGGATATATAGTAGCATGCAGCAGCAATTCGCCCGATGGCGATGTTACCGGCAATCACGGCGATTATGATGTATGGATATTAAAGCTGTCTGCAGCCGGAGCCATCCAGTGGGGGAAATCCTATGGCGGCAGCGGCGCCGATTATGCAGAAGGCATACTGCTGACGGCCGACGGCGGGTACATAGTAGCGGCGTCCAGCAATTCTGCCGATGGGGATGTAACCGGCAACCATGGCGGCTTTGACTACTGGCTCCTGAAATTGTCAGCGGCCGGAAGCATCCAATGGCAAAGATCTTATGGCGGCAGCAACGATGAATTTGCTGCATCAATTCAGCAAACGTCAGACAGCGGCTACATTGTTTGCGGAACTACTTTTTCAAATGATTCGCAGGTAGCCGTCAATTTTGGAAACTCAGATATATGGTTAACGAAACTGTCAGCAGCAGGCAGCATTCAATGGCAAAAATCTTTAGGCGGCAGCAGTTATGATGATGCCGCGGCAGCATTGCAAGTTTCGGATAGCACGTACATCGTCGCCGGGTTCAGCAGTTCCAATGACGTCGAAGTAACAGGCAATCATGGTGCAGATGATTACTGGGTAGTAAAACTCGGTGATTCGCTGGTGGTGGACACTGTACTAACTAAAGTAAATACACCGGGTAATGCTGTTGCAATCTCTGTTATTCCTAATCCGGCCGCCACGTCCCTAACTATTCAGTCAAATGAGCCCATCAACCAAATCACCATCACCAACCTTCTCGGCCAGACAATATTTACGCACAATCACAACACAGAGCAGGTGCAGATAGATGTTGCCAACCTCCCTTCCGGTGTTTACTTCGTTAAAATAAATGACTGCGAGGTGAGGAAGTTTGTGAAGGAGTAAGAATTTTTGACACTAACACCCGTCACTCCACTACAAATTTCCTGATCGTATACTTGTTTTGAATGTCGGCCAGCTTTATGATGTAGAGGCCCCTTGCCCATTGGCTAACGGGTATATCCAGTTCCCCGTTTACATCGCCCTTCCATACAAGTTGTCCCACAGCATTGAATATGGCCCCGCGCATCAACCCCTTATTGCCGGATGAAACACGAATGGAAGTATGGGCAGGCACAGGGTAAAGCAGTATAGCCGTATCAGTAACCAAACCATGGGTGACTGTAAAATTCTCACTGTTCACATTAAAGAACACATTGCCCGATCCCTTTATCTTTATGCGCGCCGTAGTTACCGCAGTGTCCGGGTTAGGCATAGTAACCAACGCTTTGCCGTTGTTCAGGAAACTCCCGATGTGATACTTCCAGGTATTACCGCCATCTACCGACATATAAATATCAACGCTTGCGGCATTTATCGGCGAGCGATTGGTATTGGCAACATTCCACGTTATCTCCTGGGCGCTGTTGCCGGTCATGCTGTTGCCCGTCGTATTCTGGCTGGTAACAGAAAAACCGGAACCTGTATTTATCACATCAAGGTGTATCGTATCATCGGGTATTAAAAAACAGCCGGTCCCCAGGTAAATATCCCGCATGGTAAGGCCGAAGGTAAGATAGCGGGCAGTATCAGGGGCCTTTTCACCTTCTGCGCCTTCAGTACCCGCATTGCTTAATACGCCCGCAAGCACCATACTGTTTTCAGGGAATATGCGCGTCGGCGACAGCGTGGGATAATAGGAACGAAAAATGGGGCCGCTGAAATGGGTATTCAGTAGATCGGTGCCTACATCTCCAAGGTTCAGTTGCTCCCAGCAATAGGTAATAGGAGAATCGGCAACGGAGTCGGTAACAGCAGGGGCTGTAAGCTCAAAAGGCGTACGGTACGGAATAGTGTAAGACGCGGCAAAAGAAGGTATATCAACAAGCTTATTGGCGGTAGCGGTTTTCACTGCACATCCGTCTCCGCCGTTTGTAATATAGTATTGTATCTCCTTCAGGTTTGCAGAATGAAAATAGGCATCACTATGCGGCTGCAGGTCATCGGGCGGGCATATGCCGGCATAAGCCATGATGGTAGAGCCGCTGCCCGGCTCATAAGCGGTTAGCGGATAAATGTTGCCCGATGTGCAACTGCCATAAACCCCATCGTTAAAGGGATGGTCGGCCCCGTACTCATGCCCCATCTCGTGGCTCACATAATCAATATCGAAGCCATCGCCTTCGGGATCGGGCTGGCCGGTCACGCTTTGCGCCTTATACAGAGGGTCGCAGGCCACACCCACCTCCGACAAGCCGCCGGCGCCCGTCGTGAATACATGGCCCAGGTCATAGTTGGGCGTGCCTATGCGGGTGTCACATACGGTTTGGTTGGTAGATAAGCAAGAGCCTGCATCGGAATTTATCGCATCGAACGGATCTGCACCATTAACACTGCCGGTTACTACCGGCCATATGAGCGTGTCTTCATTCGCAACCAGGTTCATGGTAATGGACAGTTCACGCTCATATACGCCATTTACCCGGTTCAGCGAAGTGATCATTTTACTAAGTACCTGGGCAATTGTTGGGTTGCCGGAACCCGTAACGGCCTGGGCATATTGATGGCTGCACGCAAGGGCAAGCCGATAGGTGCGCAGCACATAGCCGTTGGAAGTTCTGCCGGCCATTTTACGGGCCGGTTCCTCCATTATTTTTTCATTACCAGCAATTTTCCGCTGTACCAGGCATTTGGAAACTTTATCGAATTCACGTACTTCATCGCGTTTATAATGCACCATGTATTGCCCGCTGTGCACGTTATCTGCCGGGTCAACAAACGAGACGTTCGTTCCGTTAAAGATCATGGCATGAAAACCAAATTCTGTAAAGTCAAGCTTCGCGGTGATACCAGGGTTATCAACGGCTTCAGCAGTAAATGTTCGCAGCTCCGGGTATTTTGCTGCCAGTGCTGCGGGCATTACCGAAGTAGCCCATACTTTAAAATTCATGAGCGTACCGTCAGGCATGGGCAATTCAATAACCTGCCCGTTTGCAGGCACATTGGAAAGGCCGGATAGCTGAGCGCTTAATGCCGCTTCGTCTGCTGAATATACCAGGTATTTCTTAGGCAGGGTAGTTTGCCCGTTTTTGCGGGCAAGAGAAATATTTGACCGCCGCCATGCAGCAGAAGCGTTATTTAAAGTAAATAAGCACGCAAGAAAAAATACGGCAGAAAGTACATTTTTCATTTTCTTACAGATTGTCAGGGTTATAGCATAGTTCTAACAAAGTTAAAGAAATTATCATTAGATTCCCGCATATTTTTACGCCTGTTTATTATTTTAGTAATTTTACAGATCGTTACGAAATGAAAAGGCTCCTGTACCTAATGTTCCTGTGGTGTTCTTCTTATTCCGGCTTTAGCCAGGCATACATCCCCATGCCTGCCGATAGCGGCGCTACCTGGCGCTATCGGATATACGATATAGACTTCATCACACAGGTATTTGACAATATTCTTTTTTTAAACGGGGAGGATACCTTTGCCAACGGCCATACCTACCACAAAATAATCACGCGCAGTTGCCGGCAGGTGGGCTCAGCAGGTTTTAACCCGCCAATTGTTTCTATTGCGGCCAATCTTGCCGATCAGTATTATGGGGCCATCAGGGAAAGCGGCAAGCAGGAATTTTGGTTAACGGTAACGGGAGAGGATATGATGTTCGATTTCAATGCTGTAGTCAACGATTCTATACCGGCATACTCCGGCAAAATAAAAGTAACGGCAATAGACTCTGTGTTGCTGAGCGGTGCGTATCATAAGCGGTACCTGACCACAGATACCGGCTATTATGTGGTAGAAGGCGTGGGCAGCAGCCGGGGGCTTATTCCGGCATTAAATGACGGCAGCGGCCAGGTTCAGTTTTACTGTTTTACATTTGACTCCCTTACTTATTCACCCGACCCCGCCCTACCCTGCACCTACATATATACGGAAGGTTATGGATTGTCTGTAACCAAGGTAAATAATCAATCGCCTGAAATAACTATCTACCCCAACCCTGTCACCTCTGTGCTAACTATACAATCAAATGGTGCCATCCTGAGCGGAGCCGAAGGGCAAATCACAATTACCAACCTCGTAGGCCAAACAATATTTGCTCACGACTATAACAATAAGCAGGCGCAGATAGATGTTGCGGACCTGCCAGTTGGCGTTTACTTTTTGAAGGTGAATGGCAGTGAGGTGAGGAAGTTTGTAAAAGAGTAGCACCCCGGTGAAAATCTGGACGGGTGTGGGTTTTCCGCTCTTTGTTGTTCTTTCTCCTTCCGGCCCAAGGTAAAAATCACTATTTTTTATGTGGCCGGATAATATATGAAACGAATTGTTTACATTTATGTATGCTTAAAACCTGAACATGAAAATCGCCCTGTTACTGCCCGTTTTTTTTCTGTTTGCAATAGCTGATAGCAGCAGCCAATACTATACCAACCAAAACAAAATATGGGCGTTCGGAAGTCATGGGGGAGTAAATTTTTCCACCGGGTCACCTGTTTTTTTCACTACAAGTATCACTACAAGCGAAGGATGTGCTTCAGTTAGCAGCGCTGCCGGCAGCCTTTTATTTTATACAGACGGACATAATGTATACAATAGTTCGGGGGGCATCATGACAGGTGGCACTGCAATTGTACCCTACATTACTTCCAGCACATCTCAGGCCACCCTCATTATTCCGGTACTTGGCAGCCCCAACCAGTATTATCTATTTTCGTTAGAAAGCCTGGGGGGCAGCGGCCGGCTCGATTATTGCATTGTGGATATGTCGCTTAGCGCGGGTGCCGGAGCAGTCGTAAGCGCTACGCTTGCCACCCCTTTGGCAACTGATATGTCTGAGAAAATGATTGCCGTAGCTGGTAACAGTTGCGACATATGGCTGGTGACACACAGGCAGGACTCGGCTGTATTTTTGGCTTATGATATAACCACGGCAGGAATCAGCGCTCCGGTAGTATCGTCAGTTGGCACTTTTACCATGGGCACAAAACCTTATTCGATCGGGATGATAAAAGCCACTCCTGACCGGTCAAAAATTGTATGCCAGGCCTATACTACAGCGGTAGGGACAGAATTATATGATTTTAATCCGTCCACGGGAATAGTTTCCGGTTGCCGGGTGCTGGACGCTGCTACTAGTCAATATGGGGCTGAGTTTTCTCCTGATAATACAAAATTGTATGTTGGGCAGTTTTCTGCCGGTACAATTGCTCAATATGATGTCAGCCTTACTACTACAGCAGCTATCATAGCATCTAAGGCCATAGTCGGCACCCGTTCATCTCCCGGCGACTTAAAACTTGCGCCGGATAATAAAATATACGTTACAGGTTATGGCGTATCTTACCTCGATTGCATTTCTAATCCTAACGCCCCGGGAACATTGTGCGGTTATATCAGCCATGCAGATACCCTGTCACCAGGGTCGTCCTGCAATTTTGGGTTACCTAATCTTTTCGTTTCGGTTACCGCACTTGATACCACATATGCAGTGTTTGACACCGCAGTTTGTATTCCCGCAGGCGATAGTATTATTATTTCTGCGCACGATACGGGTTTTAGTTATTTATGGAATGATAGCATTACAGTTACCCGCACGCGCACCATTACTGCTGCGGGCAATTATTGGGTGCAGGTTTTTCAAGGCTGCCACATAATGGTAGATACCATTCACGTAACCGGGGCTGACACATTACGCACAAGCAAGGATACTGCCGCCTGCATAGCCGGAGACTTCAGCGGGGTCACTTTAACCTCGCCCGCAGGCAGTAATTATTTATGGTACGATGGGGATACTGCCGGTACTAATGCAGTAGGTACTTCCGGCAGTTACTGGGTTGAATATAGAAATGGATGTATTTATACAATAGACACCTTTAATATCACCTTAAATACAGTCCCACCTCCTTTTTCAGGGCCGGACACCATTTGCATTGGCGATACTGCGCAATTATTTGATTCGCCCGGCGGGCGGTGGCAAACCAGCGCTACAGCTATCTCAGTAATTGATTCCAGTACCGGCGCCATAGTAGGTTTAGCCCCAGGTACCTCTGTAATCACATTCACGCTCGCTTCCGGCTGCTCATCAACTAAAACGATCACTATAATCTCCGGGCTGTGCAACACCGGTATTGATGGAAAAGTAATTAACTACAGGCCTGTTGAAATTTACCCCAATCCTGCAACTTCGGAACTGACTGTTACTGCCCAAAGTCCAATAAATCAAATCACCATCACCAACCTCATCGGCCAAACAGTTCTCACTCAATTATACAACTCAAAACAAGTGCAGGTAGATGTTGCGGGCCTGCCCTCGGGTGTGTACTTCGTAAAGGTGAATGGGAATGAGGTGCGGAAATTTGTGAAGGAGTAGTACCACTCCGGTAGAAAAATCGGGACAGATGCCCTGGGTCCCTTATTTTTAAAAAAACCAAAGAATTTAACTGAAGTTTACGTCTATACTAAGTATGAGATCAAAATTTATGCTTATTATTTTATTGTGGGCGCCAATATTTTGTAACGCACAATATACCTGGCACGCATTACCTGCAGCGCCCATTAGCTGGCGGTTCGACGATATCTATTTCGTCAACCCGCAGATGGGTTGGGCAATAAATGCCAACTATGATTACTTAAGCCCAAATCAATATGGAAGAATATTTAAAACAACTGATGGGGGCAATACCTGGCAAAAACTTAAAGACAGCGCTAATACTTTCTTCCGTTCCGTTGGGTTTGCGGATTCGCTGACCGGATGGGTAGGTAATCTTGCAGATACTATAGATACAAACTCTTTAGGCATCCCAATAACTTCAGATACGATACCATTGTATCAAACCAATGACGGGGGTATAACCTGGAACCCTGCTGTTTTACCAAATCCGCACCCGGCAGGCATTTGCGGCATATCAGTGGTGACAGATTCTATTGTTTATGCTTACGGTAGATTTTATGGCCCCGCCGGGTATGTTAAGACCACGGATAAAGGTACAACATGGGTATTCACAGACATGAACAGCATGGCCATTGGGTTGGTTGACGGCCATTTTTTCGGCCCGGATACCGGCTTTATTACAGGTATGGGCACAGACCATAAGGCAATAATCCTTTCTACAACTGATGGCGGGGCAACATGGAACTATTGCTATCATTCCACTGGAAGCGATACAGACGAGGTATGGAAAATATTCTTTCCAAGTAGAAATATTGGCTATGCAAGTATAGAATATCAAGGCAGAACTTATCCATATAGCAGTAACTGGTATTTAAAAACAACTGACGGAGGGCTTACCTGGGTGGAAAATCCATTTATAGCGCCTTATGATGAGGAAGGGATAGGTTTTATTAACGACAGCGTAGGATGGATAGGTGGCGACTTCAGACAACACACCTATAAGACAACGGATGGAGGAAATAGCTGGGCGATTGATTTTACATTCGGGGTAGAAACGCCGCCTTATTCTTTTGGTGATCCAGGGTTCTTTATTAATCGTTTCAGATCTGTCGGGCCTGATTTAATGTATGCAAGCGGCAATACGATCTATAAATTGAATTTACCCGCTACCGGGATAGAAGAGGCTCAAAATGAAGCTCAAAATATTAATAATTACCCAAACCCAGCCACCACAGATTTTACCATCACTGCACAAAACCTGATCAATCAAATCATAATTACTAATGTCTTGGGTCAAACGGTCTATACTCACCACTATAACAATAAACAAGTACAGATTAATGTTGCAAACTTACGATCAGGTGTGTACTTTATGAAGGTGAACGGGAGTGAGGTGAGGAAGTTTGTGAAGGAGTGAATGACCTTATTATACAAACATTGTACTATGAAGCGTTTTGTTTTATTATTCTGCGAACTAATTCTTTTTATATGTCTGTTCACCGTTTGTGATGTTTCTTTTGCGCAAATTCCGGTTATACAATGGCAATCATCATTTGGAGGATCTGACCGGGATTATAGTAATTATATTCAACAGACTAAAGATTCCGGATATATCGCTATCGGAAGAACTTACTCTTCCGACGGACAGATAACGGGATTTCATGCTCCGGCTACTAATGAGGATATTTGGGTAATAAAGTTAACTGCCACTGGCGCTTTAGCATGGGAGAAATGTTTAGGTGGGTCGGGCACGGATCAAGGAAAATGTATTCAACAAACAAAAGATGGCGGATATATATTGACCGGCTGGACTAATTCTACAGACGGGGATATTACACAATCTTTTGGAGGAGGAGATGTTTGGGTTGTAAAACTGAATGATACCGGTAATATTGTCTGGCAGCGCTCTTATGGAGAAATGGGTGACGATGAAGGGTATTATATTCAGCAAACATCAGATAGCGGGTTCATAGTTGCAGGAAGAACAGACTATGAACCTGGATACCACTTTGGAACTGGTACCGATATGTGGGTTATAAAGCTTGATGATACGGGTGGCCTTACCTGGAAAAAGTGTTACGGAGGCACTAATGATGATGAGGCATATGCTATACATCAAACAAATGATGGAGGGTATATTGTAGGCGGAATTACGGCTTCTTCTGATGGGGATGTTACCTATAACCACGGCGGCATGTACGACTATTGGGTCGTGAAAATAGATGATACAGGAAAAATAGTATGGCAACATACCTATGGCGGATCAGGAGATGATGAAGGAAAGGATATTTCACTTACTATTGATAGCGGCTACATTATGACCGGATTCAGCAGTTCAACCGATGGGGACAAAACCAGCGTTTTCGGAGGTTACGATATATGGACAATAAAAATCAATGATACAGGTGGTATCATCTGGAATAAATCTTATGGCGGCAGTTCTGATGATTATGCCGCTTCAGTTCAGCAAACGGCTGATAGCGGGTATGTAATAGCTGGTTACAGTTATTCATCCGATGGTGAAGTTTCTGCTAACTATGGTGACCTGGACATGTGGGTTGTGAAAACAGACAGTATGGGAAATTTACAATGGCAAAAAAATTTAGGCGGTGATAGCATTGATGAATGTTCAAGGGCAATACAAACTTTTGATGGAGGTTTTGCAGTAATTGGATGGACCAGGTCTGTTGACCATGACGTAACAAGCAATCATGGTGCAGCAGATATATGGGTTGCGAAATTAAGAGACAGCGCAGTTACAGCATTAGTTCCGATAACTATAAAACAAGATTTGTTTTATGTTTACCCCAACCCTGCCAACAGTGTGTTAAATATCACTGCGCAAAACCTAATAACTCAAATCACAATCACCAACCTCATCGGCCAAACAATCTTCACGCAATCATATAACGCAGTGCAGGTGCAGGTAGATGTAGCTCACTTTCCACCGGGCGTTTACTTTGTAAAAATAAACGGCAGCGAAGTCAGAAGATTTGTAAAAGAGTGAACCCCAAACCGCTACCTCGCAATGGATAAATTTGCGGGTCATTAATTAGTGGCGAAAATAATATGTCTATATCATATATAAATAATAATAATTTTAGCACTTTTTTCTTAAAAAAGGGGCGACTGCGGTACATGTTTTGTATCTAAAGGGATGCTGAAACTTTGTAACAGTGAGCAATTGCCATCATTAATCATTATTTTGTCATCCTGAGCTCCGTCGAAGGACATTAACCATTAACCATTAACCATTAACCATTAACCACTAACCACTAACCATTAACCATTAACCATTAACCACTAACCATTAACCATTACCCACTAACCATTAACCATTAACCATTAACCATTAACCATTACCCACTAACCATTAACCATTAACCATTAACCATTAACCATTAACCATTAACCATTAACCATTAACCATTAACCATTAATTTTGTCATTTTTTTATAATTTTTTTAAAACAACCCAAGATTTAGCCCCGGTTTCTCGTCTATATATAAGAAGGCCAATTTTATACGTACTTTATTATTATTTTTTATTAGCTTTGTCACATTCTAAATAAAACGATTAAAATGAAAAAGAGTTATTGTCTTTTGTTGCTTGCAATTGTATGTTTTGCAGGTAGAAATTATGCCCAGGAATCAAAAGTTCAACCATGTGCTTCCGATGAAGTAATGCAAAAACTGACACGCCAGCACCCGGAAATAGCAAAATACCAGGCGAAGTTAAACCAGGAAATTCAGAATAAGCTGAAGGGTATTGACTATAGTAAGGCCGCGCGCACTACAGATACCTTTGTTGACCAGTCAGGCAACCCCGATTTCTGGTACGATATACCGGTAGTGGTGCATATTATTCATGATTACGGCGCAGAATACTTGCCCGACGATAGCATCTTTAATTACCTTGCCGAATGGAATAGGGTTTACGCAAAACAAAATTGGGATACTGCAAGTGTCATAGCGCCATACGCGGGTTTTATCAACAATTCTAATGCCCGTTACATCGGCAACCCGCACATCCGCCTGCACCTCGCCACCAAAGACCCTAATGGCTACCCTACAAAAGGCATCACCAGGCACAGGTGTTACCTCACCTATACCGCCGGTGAAGAAGCCAAACTCGATGACTGGACGCCAACTTCCTATGTAAACATCTGGTGTGTAAACGTAATTCCCGCCTCCGGCGGATTTACAGCCGCCGCCTATGCGCTTGTACCCGGCGGTGGGGCAGGTGACCCTGCAGGCGACGGCATTTTGTGCGACTATGATTATATGCGCAACAGCAACTACACCGACGGGCAGGTGGGCAAAACGATAAACCATGAAATGGGTCACGTTTTTAACCTGGCGCATCCGTGGGGCAGCAGTGTGCTGATGCCGCAAACAGTGCTCGGAGACGACGATGTTGATGATACGCCGCCTACATGGGGCCATAATCCCGTGGGCTGCCAGTTTACGCTGCCTTCCAGCAACGATAATAGTGTGTATGATAGCGCGTTTGCTACTAACTATTATCGCGTGTACCCGTCAGCAGGCGGCGGCGACTCTATCGTGAATTACCCCGATACTACCAACACCCAGAATATAATGGATTATACTTACTGCTCCCGCATGTTCACTTATGGCCAGGTAGCAAGGATGCATGCTGCGCTTAACAGTGATGTTGCCGGCCGCAATAACCTTTGGGATAGCACTAATCTTATCATCACAGGTGTTAAAAACGCCGATGGTACATTCGCTCCGTTGCCTGATTATAAACCAATAGCTGACTTCTCAGCTACGCCTCCCGGCCCCACCGCTACCAGCATCAGTAATTACAAAACCAGGCTCGATTATTTTACATTCCCTGGTACTCCTGTTAAGTTTCACAATGAAAGCTATAATGATACAATAACCAAGCTCGTATGGGCATTCTCTAACACCGCAGATTCTGTAATTACCCAGTCAACCGCCACTGCAATAGATACCGGTGTTGTAAACTCGTTTTCTTCTGGAGGATGGGTAAAACTGAGCATGACCGCTACCGGGAACAATACCGGAGATTCAACCGTAACCTGGCAGCGCGCCATCTTCGTTGCAGCCGTTAATCCTACCTCTGCCAACGGATATGTAGAGGACTTTAGCACCCCCGACACCGCAAACTGGCCGATGTTCAACTATTACGGTAATCAATTCAGGTGGAAAATGGCGAACGTTGGGCTATATGATAATAGCTGCGTAGAATATACCGCTTTTGATCCCAATGTGGATCCAATTGATATGATATTCCCGCAGACCGGCATCCCGGGTGGTGATGTTGACGACCTGTTTAGCGTTCCTTTTGACCTGAGCGGTTTTGGCAGTGCGCCATGTTACCTCAACTATGATTATTCCGGAGGGTCCCGCTCATCCAATTCCACCGGGATAAATGATACCATGGAGATAGATTATGCCACAAAAAACGGGCCTAACGGAATGTCTGCCTGGACAAAACTACAGATTATCTCTAAGCTGGAATTAGATAATAAAGGCGAACAAGACGCAAATTATACTCCTTCTTCAATGCTGGACTGGGCGCCAATGGCTATTCCATTACCACCTGCTGCCAAAACCAGCTATACAGTATTCCGCTTCCGTTATATGCCGGGCAATTCTTATTCCACTACGGGGGATGGCCGTGTTTTTGGCGGTGGTAATAATTTTTACATGGACAGGATCAGTTTTGCACAATGGCCTGCTTATGTAAATAATGTGAACATGGGCAATGTAGATGTAGCTGTGGTGCCAAACCCCACAGAAGGTGATGCCTATGTGGTAGTGAAAGATGCCGATAATACGGAAGCGCAAATAATAGTTACAGATGTTACCGGCAAAATGGTTTTCAAGACCAGTGAACAGGTGGTAGGCAACCTGGCCCGTATATTAATACCCAGGTCTGCTATTTCTATACCCGGCATGTACATAGTACAAACCGTTACTGGCAACCAGGCGCATACACAGAAGCTGGTAGTAGAATAATATTTGGAGTGCAATTCTTAAAACAGGGCTGTCCACATAAGGGCAGCCCTTGTTTATGAAATTGGTTTATCAAACGTTTGTCCCAATTCAATCAACATATAGATACTTGCTTCAGCCATAAAATTCTGACTGTTATGCTATAGTGAAAAAGTTTGGTGAACGGCGTTATTATTCTGCCTATTGTTTGGCATTGGTCTTAACTTTGCGGCTTCTTAAAGGGTTTTTCCCTTTTAAAGTGTTTACCAGAATGCCCAAAAAGACTGTCAACAAGCCATCGGGGGCCATCCCCATATCACCTTCGCTTGGAGAGGCAGACCATGCTATAATGGAGCAGAAAAATTACCCTGTTGGCAGGCGTGTTTTTTACCTCAGCATCCAGGCTATCTTTAACGCAATAATAGTAGGTGTTATCGCCAAATTGCTGGTAGGGCTTATTGCGCTTATTACCAACATTTCTTTTTATGGTAAATTTTCTTTTGAAGACGTTTCGCCCGGCAACAATCACCTGGGCTGGTTTGTGGTAATACTGCCGGTGATAGGCGGCCTTATTGTAGGCATTATGGCAAAGTTCGGGTCTCCTGCCATACGCGGGCACGGCATACCGGAGGCTATGGAGCAGGTGCTGCTAAATGAAAGCAGGATAAATCCCATCATCATCTTTCTGAAGCCCATATCAGCGGCTATATCCATTGGTACCGGCGGCCCTTTCGGCGCTGAGGGGCCTATTATTTCTACAGGCGGCGCTTTCGGTTCATTGACAGGGCAGTTGATGCGGGTTACCCCCAACGAAAGAAAGATCATGCTCGCCGCCGGGGCTTGTGCAGGCATGTCGGCAATATTTGGTACGCCGCTTTCGGCAGTATTATTAGCCATAGAGTTGTTACTGTTCGAGTTTTCACCACGTTCTATTATACCGGTATCCCTTTCCTGTGTTATGGGCGCTGCCATGCATTACATCTTATTCAGCACCGGCCCTTCATTTCCTATGCCCGATATACCCCAGCCGTCAAGCGCGGCAATGGTCACTTATACACTTATGGGCATTATCATCGGCATTGCGGCCTCACTTATTTCCAAAAGCGTATACCTCGTTGAAGACCTTTTCGAAAAATTGCCCGTCCACTGGATGTGGTGGCCGGCCATAGGCGCCGTTGTAGTGGGTGTAGTGGGCTATTTCGCCCCATTCACACTTGGCGTAGGATATAGCAATATACATAACCTGCTAACAGGGGCGCTGCCGCTCCGCATGCTTTTTACTTTGTGTTTCTTGAAATTCCTTTCATGGTGTGTTTCGCTGGGCAGTGGCACTTCAGGTGGAACGCTTGCGCCGTTGCTTACCATAGGGGGTGCATTTGGCAGCCTGGTCGGGATCGCTACTTTAAAATTTCTCCCCGGCTGTGGTATAAATATTATGACCTGTGCGCTGATAGGCATGGCGGCAATGTTTGCCGGGGCCTCAAGGGCATTGCTTACATCTATAGTATTTGCGCTGGAAAGCACTATGCAGCCTCATGGCCTGCTGCCGCTGATGGCTGCCTGTACTGCATCGTACTTCATTTCCTTCTTTTTAATGAAAGGCAGTATCATGACCGAAAAAATAGAACGCAGGGGGGTAAATGCACCTCATTCTTTTGAGCCAGATATACTGCAACAAGTATCAGTAAAAGAAGTATTGAATGATGACAACAATGTGCTGAATATTGAAAATACGATAAGGGAAGCCCGTGAGTGGATTAAAGAAAACAGCTCAGAGCAGGGCCAGGCAACTGCTTTTGTATTGACAGATAGTGAGGGTATGCTTGCGGGCACTATACAAAGGAAACTGATCTTCGAAAAATATCATCCCGACAATACTCCGTTATCTGATCTCGTAAATGAAACCGGCCCTTATATTTTCGGGAAAAGCAGGCTAAGCCTGGCAGTGGACCTGATGGCAAAATATGACATAGATATACTGCCGGTTATTTCGGATAGTAAAGACAAGAAGGTAACAGGTGTTTTGTCGCACAAAGAAATAATCAGTGTTTACAGCAAGCGCCGCCACGATGGGGAAACCTACCAGCGGGCCATTTCATTAAAGCGCCGTGGCATTAAAGTAATATTGAGGGGGAAACAATTTTTAGGCAGGGAGTGATGTCTGGTTGTCTTTTAAAATTTGCGACAAAAAAATCTCACTATACAAGCAGCCCCTGATCATTAGCTAATCTGTTAATCCCGGTAACTTAAACGGGAAAATAAAATTTTCAATAAGTACGCGGTCTGCCTTCTTTACATGTGCGGCAAATCTTGAAAGGCTCCAGAGCAGTGTGGCAGCGTACTCCTTATCCAGCCTCGCGATAACTTTATCAAGCTCAAGAAGCTGTTTCCTTAGCTCCATCATTTTTTCTTCATCAAACGGGGCAAATTCTTTTACTACTGCTTCGAAACTTGTTTTAAAGTCCTGTTCAACTTCCTTATAATATGGCTGAAGCAGGGGTACGGCGGTGAACGTTTTCAGGTGCGCTAATTTTATTGCATCAGCAGAAGCCTTTTTGCTGATCCCATGAGCCCAGCTTGCCGCAAGCACGGAAACAAGAACGGGAGCTTTCAGTAAAAGCGCTGTTTCTTCTTTTGTAAGCTTTTCAAAATGCTTTATCATTAGCATTTACTTATTAAAGGTAATGTGCAATTTTATTCAAAAAAATTGCGCCATCATTTGTTAAAATATTGTGCTTTTTTTTTGGTATATTTATGTGGTGGAACAGTACAAAAAAATAATCATACGCAACTTCAAAGAACACCTCGTACCCGATGCGTGCGGCAAAAGGATACAATTGTACCAGTTTGATGCCACACCTTTTCAGCCACAGGACTTTAAACTGATATTCAGTATTAAAACTACCCATTACTCTTTTATAGACCGCGAAATAATTGTAGAGCCAAAAGCATCAGATAACCTGAATGAAACAGGGAACATCAGCCACTATAAGATCATTGAAGTGCCCATTAACAGGAACCTGTATATACAGGTGGAGAAATTAACACCCGCCGCAAAAGCGGTATTGCCAATGGATATCCGGTACCAGGTTTATTAGTTGTATTGTGGCTGTTATTTATTTATTCACAGCCCTAATTTTGCGAATACATTATTCACAATTCTATCGCAGCGCATGAGGTGGAAATGATAAACACCGTCATTTTTGTAGTAGCTGCCCAAATTATCTCTCAGCATAATTTTGGCCCTGTTCAGCCTTACTTTTACGTTAGCCTCAGTAATATTCAGTATATCCCCCGTCTCATCAATGCTCCTGTTTTCCATTTCGCGCAGCACAAAGACCATACGGTATTTCTCAGGCAACTGCACCAGGGCAGCTCCGCAAACACTTATACGTATGCGGCCCCGATCAAATGATAGCAGATATAAACAAGGTACTTACAAGCATTGGGGCCTCGCCCGATAATATTGTTTTTGAAACATAGGCAGAAAGCAAAAAAGCTGCCCACAATCAAAATAAGCTCACGATTTTCTTGCCGCTACTTGCGTTCCGCTTTAATATCAATGCTTACATCCGCTGTCTCTGACATGGTCAGGGTCTTCCCGCCTACCCCAAAATCTCCGCGGTCAATAGTGAAATCACCTTTAAATTCCGCTTCTTTTCCGGTCTGTGTAAATGAAAAAGGAATTTCTACCTGCTTGGTTACACCTTTTATAGCCACATTAAATAGCCCGGCATATTCATTACCTTTTTTATAGAGCTTCGTTGATTTTATTTCTATGAGTTTATATTTCCCCGCATCAAAATATTTATCGCCCTGTAGGTCTTCATCTCTTTTGTCAATACCCGTCTTAAGTGTTGGAACTTCCACAGATCCCTTTAGCGACGAGGCGCTCAATTTATCGGGGCTAAACAGCAATGCGGTATTAAGGCCTCCAAATCTACCCGTTACAGTAACTCCTGCATTTTTAATTTTAAATGAAACGCTCCCGGACACTTGTTTCCATGTCGTTTGACTGAAAACAACTGTGTGGGACAGAACCGATATTGCTATATAAATGAAAATCTTTTTCATACCGTAGTTTTTAAAGTTACCGGTAATACAGCATAGAAAATGATGCCATCAACTTCACTAAGTTATTTCAACGTAACCTTAATGTTATCCGGAACTAACGGCAGCTCTATACTGGAGGGATAGTGCTTGCTGTGGTATACATGCTGGGTGGACTTTATAAAATCTTTTTGGGCTGCAAGAAAAATATTGGGTACATATTTCTGGGGATTACGGTCAAAGATCGGGAACCAGGAGCTTTGTATCTGCACCATTATCTTGTGGCCCTTCTTAAAAACATGGTTCACCTGGTGCAGGGCAATATTATATTCCTCTATCTTATCGGGCGTTATAGGCTGCGGGTAGGAGAAACTGCTCCTGAACCTGCCCCGGAAAATATCTGCAGCAATGATGAGCTCAAACTGGCTATTGCCGGGATCCTTCTTATAATAATCCGGGTATACATCTATGAGCTTCACCACCCAATCCACATCTGATCCTGTGATGCTTGCAAACAGGTGGGCAACGACATCTCCGGTAATGGTAATGTCCGATACCAGGGTATCTGATTTATAGCTGAGCACATCGGGCCGGTGGTCTACAAACCGCTGGTCTTCTACCAGCCATGTTTCCCATTCTGAGCTATCGGAATAAGTAAACTCAATAGGCCTGGGCCTGTAGGAAATAGGATTTTCAGGGTCACTTACATAACTGTCAAACCCTTTATCGCCATCGGTCGGTTTTTTGAAAGACAGGTTCTTATTGTCCTCCAGGTATATCTTTGTTGGCTTTGCAGACCTGTCCGGCCATTTAGAGTATTTCTTCCATAGGTTGGAGCCTGTCTGGAAACATTCTGCTTCCGGAAACTTTCCGTCACCTATTCCTTTCAGCCAGAAATCAAACCAGTTTTTTTGCATTTCCCTGAAATCGTCGGCGGTATTACGCTCCATATTATACTCATGCAGCATTGACGCATTGGCATCAGACCATTGGCCATGGCACCACGGCCCCAGCACTATATAGTTGTAATTCTTAGTATCGTACTTTTCCATTTTGGCGTACAATTCCTGGGGGCCGTTCAGGTTTTCCTGGTCCCAGTAGCCGCCCACATGCAGCGTAGGCACCAACGGTGTATCGGAATATTTTACCGGGGCCTTGCTGCTCCAGTATTTGTCGTAGTTCGGATGTTGCACAAACCCGTTCCAGGTAGGGATATTGCCGTGAAAATATTTGCTGTTCACGTTCGATAAAGGCCCGAGATCCAGGTACCAGTCGAAAAGGTCATACATGTAAAACGGGAACGTAGTATCCCCCTTCGCCGCTTCCTCTGAAAAGGCATACTCAAAACCAAAAGCCAGCCGGAATGCGCCATTATGAAAATAATCGTCGCCCAGGAAGAAATCGCCTACTGTGCCCTGTGGGGATACGGCCTTCAATGCAGGATGAGGCTTTACAGAGCTGATCAACGCAAGCTCCCCGGGATAAGAAATGCCCAGTTGCCCTACTCTGCCGTTACTTGGCACATTCTTCAGCAGCCATTCTATAAGGTCGTAGGTGTCCGAGGCTTCATCAATCGCCTTCTTGTCTGCCTTATCAAATGCCCCTTCCATTATAAATTCCCCTTCGCTTTTTTGTTTTCCCCTGATGTTCTGGTAAACAAATACATAACCATCCTTAGCCATGTTAGCTACAAAAGGGTCTTTTTCGGGGCTCAGCACACCTATATTCCAGTCGCTGTAGGGAGAGCGCATGATCAATATCGGCAGCGGCTCTGTGACGCTATCCGGCACGTATATGCGCGTAAACAGGTTTATGCCATCCCGCATAGGCACCATCACTTCCTTTTTAGTATAATGAATATTTTTAGGTATCTGCGCAGTGGCTATGTGAGTGGAAATAAAGAACAGTAAAGTGGTAAGCCGGCTGTAGTGTTTATGATCCATCATCGAAAAGCCCGAAAATACTATTTATTCACGTCATAACCATAGCTAATAACATATGGCTTTTTATTCTTCCTTTTACATATCACATCTTCACTTTCCTGCTTCCCTTGCTGGTAAGGGCTTGGGCAGTTACAGGGTAAGATGGGCGGGCCTCAGCGTTCCATATAAGGCGTTCCAGTTCTTTCCTGCTTTTGATGATGCTGGCCCGGTATTGCGCCACAGGCAGCCAGCTTTTTTCTATTTGATGCTTCCATTCGGGTATGGCGCTCCATAGTATCTTTTTATCCGGGCTCACAATAAATATTTTGCAGTACTGGCCGCTCATACATACTAACATGGAATGGTCAGGCAGTTCCTCCACATTACCTCCAGACATAAAGCTGTTGAACGGTTTTACATCTTTTCCAAAGCCGTCCATGGAACATTCATATTCCCATACTTTCTTTACGCCCGCATTCGCGGTGCCCGTTTCTTTCATTATTACTACCCTGGGCAGGCCTGTGGGATCGCAGGAATTATTGTTAAACAGGTATAAGTTCCCGTCTTCTGAGCGCTTGCAGGCATGCTGGCCGCAAAACAAACCATTGTTTGTTTGAGTTCCGCCGGGTTTATATTGCTCGCCATAAGTATTGATCACTTCCCCTTCCGGGTATTTCACTTTGATGATCCGGCTAATGTTCTTAAAGCTTATGTAAACGGTGTTGTTCTTTTCATCAAAATAAAATGAGTTCTCATGTACGTCTACGTACTCCACATTTTTTGGCGGCATATAGTACCTGAGGTCTGACGCCGCAAAATAATCTGATGATCTCCACCGCCATAACACATTGCCTTGCTCATCATATTCCAGGAGGGTACCAAACTGGGCTTTCTTATTAGCAGCTCCATTGTATTTTTCTTTCGATGGGGCTTGCACCAGCATTGCTGAATCCTCGCCCAGTACCATATAATGGCCATTAGATAAGCGTGTAAATTCGTGATGAAATATCTCGGTGTTTTCCCCAGTGGCTGCGCTTTTGCGCGGGGCCTTCCACAAAACATCGCCGTTATAATTGACCTCATAAGGCGGGTCATACATAAAAGTGATCGTGCCCTGCGGCGAAAGTTTAAGGTCTCTTGGAGTGATGGTATGGCCCTCTATTGCAGGCAGGTACCATACAGGGTTTCCGCTCATATCGTAGAGCGTTTTGAAATCATCGAGAAAAACATAGGCATCTGTATACTTCAAAGCCGGTTGTACAATTCTCAGGTGCGCAATACTTGTATCCACTTCCGGGATACTGCCGGTACTAAAGTGATAAAGAGCGGTGGCTGTTTTGCCTGCTTCGCCAAAAGTATGCACCACACGCCAGGTATACTCGCAGCCAAACGAAGGCACCTCGGCAATAACTCTGTTTGCAGTGCAATTCTGCCGCCGGACAATATGCATCCTGAAGGAATCTTCGCTGCTGAAGTTGCCCCTTGCTATTTCAAGCGTATAGCTTTGCGCCTTATTCTTTGAGGGGAAAGAAAAGCCAATCAACCTGTAATTTAATACGCTTCGTTCTCTCGGTAATACCTGGGCATAAAGAACATAAGGAAGCAGCAATAACAAAAATGGCAAAGTAAATAAACGGTACATGGGGTATATTTTTCATGTAGAGTCATGAAAAAATGATTTACATAAGTTTACTGCTGTTTTTGCTACGCTAATAATATGTAGGGGTGAATGTGGCTTTTGTTGGCGTGTTTGCGTGATTTTCAGGGGTGTTACCCCTCTTTTGGGATTAATCACGGATTAAATCGTTAAGCGGCAAGTATTAATTATTGCGTAAACAAAAAAGAGATATGCAGTGCCAGATACCTGACTTTTGCGGGTAATTTCATTTTCATTTTTTTATCAGCAAAACCCCGGCCACGCCAGGCGCGGCAACAAAAAGTACCTCAATAAGGGAAGGAAAAGCCTTACAGCTTAAAAACAACCGGTATAGAATAAGATGCATGCATAGGCTGGCCGTCATTGTGCCCTGGTATCCATTTTGGCATCATCGAAACTACCCGCAGGGCCTCTTCATCACATCCGCCGCCAATACCGCGCTCTACCTTTGCGTTGCTTATTTTGCCGTCTGCATCCACAGTGAATTTTACTATTACACGCCCTTCTATTTTTTTAGCCTTTGCATCAGCCGGGTACTTAAGGTTTTTAGCAAGGAATGCCTGCGTATCATAGTCCGCCTTGGGCATATTAACGGAATGATTTTGGCCCGGCTGAGTGCCGGCCGCATTTTGCTGCGCCATACCAGGCAGGGTAAAGAATAAACAAGCTACTAATACGAAATACTTAATTTGCATAAAGATGGAGTTTTTAACTGACCAAGGTAGTAATTAAATCGCAATAAAACCACAAATACCTTTCCCGGCGGGCCTGGTCATATAAATAACTTTTCCTGCCTTTGCCCAAACGGCGTTATTTTGATATATCCTTCGTGCAATGAATACCTGACCAGGCCCAGGTCTTGCAGGGCATTTAAATAGAAGTCTACTGCGGTTACGGGTATATCTAATTCCCTGGCGATGGCCTCAAAACAAGCCACATCACCGGTAATTCCACTTTCACCACAATACTTTTTGACAACCAAAAAAACTGCATTGAAATTTTTCATAGAAAAGGATTTAGTTTTTTGGCCGTTTATGCCGCTAAGGTAAAAAAACTATCTTAATAGGGTATTAAGCGAACATAAAATATACTTTAGAAACCGCTCTGTAGTTCTCAAAGTAAAACGTGCGGCGAGCTGAAGTATCCAAAAAAACCGGGCAACAGATCCGGAAAATAAATAGCTTCAGATCACAAATGCGATAATAAAATAGGATATGGTGTTCCCAAGCCCGTGGGCGATCCACCCCGGAATGATACTGCCATTTGCATACTTTTCATTTACATAACCAATGGCCCAGCCGGCAAAAGAAGTAAAAACGAATATTATGGTCAATGGTAAAAAAGCGGTCGTGGCAATAAGCCCAAAAAGCAACACATGCATTAACCCAAAAATAGCCGCTTGCAGGAAGTTGCCCGTTTTGAACCCAAGCTTATTTATCAATCGTTTTGCGAGAAAGCCACGAAAAAATATTTCTTCTGACAACGATGTTTTTATTAACGCCATGATAAGCAAAGCCACAACGGAATTCGCACTAAACCCCATTGACCTGATACGCCCTGTGACACTGTCCGGAGAAAGTGCAGCCTGCCTGAAACCATCATTGATAAAGACCAGCCCCATGCCCATAACAGCAATAAGCAGTAAAGGGGCCAGTACATACATCATAGCTTTCGCAGTAGGTTTATACAGGCCTATGTATTTAAAGAAAGCCTGACTTTTGTCCTTCCGGAATAAATAGAAAATAAACGGCGCCAACGTTAACACCACTACCTGGAAGATAGCAGAAATAAATTCGTTTATGGTTTGTGCCATGGGCTTTGGGTAGCAAATATTATTAACATAAGCAAAGAAAAAGCAGTTCCGGAATGGGCTGCACCAATAACCGGAACTGCTTAACTAAAATAAAGTTTACTTCTTTTTACCATCATCCTTTTTCATATCCATTCCCTGCATCTTCGACATATCGCATCCCGCCATCGCCATCATTGTGCCAAAAGGAAATATGCTGCGGTGAGAAGTTATTTTTCCATCATTATCTAAGGTGAATATGTCCACGTCTTTATACTTTACCGTTTTGCCGGTAGCCTTCATACCCATCATGTCGTTTTTGAAAGTCATTGTCCAGTCCGACGACACCATCACATTATCCCCATCGGCAACATACGTCATATTCTCCCCCTTCATGTCGGGGAAAGCGTTCGCGTACATAGGAAATGATAGTTTCGCGCTGTCTAATTTCTGTGGTGGCACCGAGCCATCCTGGTACTCCATAAAATTGGCGGCGGCATTTTTAAATACGCCGTCAACACTATGGGCGTTGACAGCATCCATACATTCCATAATTGTCTTTTTGTTTCTTTCCTCTTTGTTATCCTTCATCCTGGCTGTGCTGTCCGCTTTAGCGGTGGCGCTGTCGCCGGAAGGCGCAGGAGTGTTACATGCAGCAAATGAACACAGGGCAATTGCCGCCGGAATAAATAATGTGTGTTTCATAACATGAATGTTTTTTTGTTTAACAATAATATTGCATACGAATATACATATTATTTAGATTTTAAGGTAGCGAAAAAAATAATGTTTACCTTTGGGAAGTATGCAAATATTTATGATTTACGATTCATAAACCGTAAATACATTAATGTAAATATTGCTGATTATTACAGCCAAATAGCTCCCGCGATGACGGGAAGTATTGATTAAGTATTGCGTTAGCTGCTTCACGCCAGCTTATCATACAGCCCATTCGCCCTGCTCTCCCACCCTGCCAGGAACTTAGCATTATCGCCCACAGCTATTTCCCGGTAGTATCCCACCCTCTTGTTATGCAAAGTGGGCAGTACATATCCTGCTGCATTGAGTGCATGTAGCGTACTGCCGCCAAAGATGCCATCCTCAGCCACACCCAGTACTGCCTGAATATTCTTAATGGCGTTGCGACCGGCATTTACATACCAGTCGTAGCAGTAGGGGGCTATTGCCTGGCTGTCTATGCCATCACCCAAAATTTTATCCCAGAAGTTGGCTTTGTAAAACATATTCACCATACTGTCCAGCGCGGCGCTTTGCACCATCTCCCCCTGCTCCAGCGGCTTCAGATAGCCTATCATCTTCCACCCTTCCCACTTCGGGAAAAACCTGCGGGCAATGCCCCTGTAGGTATCGCCATCCAACGGCGTATAGCCCCCCTCGTTCAGCAGCACATAAGGCTGACTCGCTAAAAACTCTGCCATTTTTTTAATTATTAATTATTAATGGTTAATGATTAATTATCCACAATTACCAATTAACCATTAACCATTAACCATTAACCATTAACCATTAACCATTAACCATTAACCATTAACCATTAATCGTTTACCAGTAATGATTAACTGATCGTCTTTTCCAGGTCGTTTACAATAGCTGCAGCGAGTGCAGCCCACGGGCCTGTCATGAAGGTAGCAATTACTACTTTGGCATCTTCGCAGAGTTTCCTTTTAGCATCGGGAGTCAGGGCAGCCTTAGCTTCAGCAGCCAGCGCCCCGGCAAAATTTACTAATCGTTTCATAGGATTTGTTTTTATTGGTGAAAAAAAATTTGATTCATTCAGTAGCACCGATCAACGATTACGAGATTGACCCATCATTAATGGCCTCTCGCCTACGTAACTTCACCTCTCCCCGGGAGAGGATGGGAGCGGTTCTTAATCATTTACCATTAATCATCAGTTCAGGATCAGTGGTGGTGGATGCCGCCCCCAGCCCCAGCGCAGACAGCGCTGCACCAATCACAATACAGGCATTGTCTATCTGCCCTTCTGCCGCTGCATACTTTGCAGGCAATATTCCCTGGTTGTAGATAACTATGTAAGCAAGCATGGCTGAAGCTGCAAGGCCACAAACCTTACTTAGCACCGCATATCCCTTCGGGCTTTTACTTTTGAACCTGGCAATAATAAATTTCAGTACGCCCATTTCTAATTTGTTTGGCTTTTTCATTGTTTTTTATTTTCAGTAAGTAATCCTTTTATGTCCAGCGTGTTTTGCTGTATCCTCGCATCCCGCGATTTGTTGTCCGACTTCATTTCGCCAATAGCGGCAGCAGTATTTATCTTAAAGTCCAGAAAATCTTTGCGCTGCTGCGCGATGGCTGCGGTATTTGCATGCAGTTCCTTTGTATCGCCGGTGATCACAGAAATCGCCGTATGTGTTATCTCCCAGCTCAGCGTAGCCGTAGATAATGCAATAGCTATAAGGCTGTAGTAAGGCTTCCACTTTTCATGGAGTAGAAGCATTTTATTTTTTTGCTGTTGAGTCATGTTTATTAAAAAGTTTTATCTTTGGTTATGTTATTCATCAAAAATGTTTTCTTCGTAATTGGTCTTGTATTCTTAGGAATATTCGTTTGCTTCATTATGCTTATTAAAAAGATAACTTTAAAAAGCGTTAATGTTACTGATTAATGACAGCAGTCATTTACAACTATCCTGTAAATTTTATGTTCAAAAATCGCAATGGTTTCTCCTACTCCAAAGCCTGTTATTATTCCTGTTTCAACAACCCTAATTACTCATGCATTGTAACTTCTTATCCATGCACTATACTAATTTATTGCGTCTGTTTGATTAAGACATAAGTTTATAATCGTTGTTTCAACCTGACGAAAAAACAATATGCCAAAAGCGGCCGCAGTGTTCACTCTAAGGTCCAAAATATCTTTACGCTGTTGCGTTACGGCTGCGGTATTTGTATGAAGCTCCTTAGTATCGCCAATGATCACTGAAAAGGCTACATGCGTTACCTCCCAGTTCAGCGTGACCGTTGATAGTACAATAGCTGTAAGGTTGTAGTAAGGCTTCAGCACACTATGACAGCCGAGTATTTTGTTTCGCATTTGTTTGGTCATTGGTATGCATTAATTTCAGTTGTTTTATTTTACCTTTACATCATGCGATTATTAATCATATGCATTTTTGTGGCCGCATTAATATGCTCTCTTCTTCTAGTACCTAATCCTTACAATATGATCTTGGCTTGTATTTTATTTTTAGTATTAATTCCCGTTATCCCTTGGACTAATAAGCACTACCCGGAAAAGGAACAATAGTTTAATAAAGCCAAGTAACCGTTACTGCCGTTGAACTCGGTTTTGTATAGTTATAATTTGTTGTTATTTGGTTGGCAGAGATGTTAGTATTAAAAATCTCTACCTCGTCCAAAGAACCTGTCCAAAACCATGAAGAGAAAAATAAATCTGGGGTAGGAGCTGCAACCATTGCATAATTTGACACAATATTAGGGGACATTGATTGAGGAGAACCAGAAGCAGCCCCATCCACATATAGCTGTAGACTTCCACCGGTATTAACTACTCCTACATAATGCCATGCTCCATCGCTAATATTAACAGGTGAAGACGGGCCACCAATTGCACTTAAATCAAAATGAAGATTACCTCCATTTTCATAAAGCCATGCACCTTCACCGCTTAAATCCGTCCCAAAGGTTACTATTTGTGCTCGTCCTGTATTCGTTGTGTTTTCCCATGCAAAAATTGAGAAATTGCTTGTTCCAGTTACCCAAGTTGTAGCACAGGTAATATATTGGAAACTTCCTGAAAATGCGATCCCACCATCACTCTCGCCCGTTGTCGCGATGGAACTCCCATTATTTGTACCGTTATTTCCATTCGAAGACGCATCGTTAAGATTAAGAGTCGTACCAGCAAAATGATATACTCCAATATAATTTCCATTCCACGCATCACCCACAGAACCACCTTGGTAAGTTGTTAGCGATGCATTTCCCACTCCCATAAAAAATGTAA
>Ga0207081_1015_pt1 | contig 32928 bp, 28 predicted proteins | sample Alteio_BWMinHeat_59_FD_153524 | JGI IMG/M metagenome (GOLD analysis project Ga0207081, IMG submission 153524) | Enriched cells from forest soil in Barre Woods Harvard Forest LTER site, Petersham, Massachusetts, United States -... | ecosystem: Environmental > Terrestrial > Soil > Temperate forest >... | reverse complement strand
AAACGGACCTTTTGATAAACTACGCCTTTCAGTTTCAAACTATCTAAAACATCACTTAGTGCATCCATGGCCAAAATAAATACGATTGAGCAAATTTAATGGACTTATTGCTACTATTAATCTCTGATGAGCATTTATTTTTGTGCCGTGAAAAGGCCGCTCCCTTAAATTCTTAACACTTAAAAAGCATACAATTATGACAACACAACAAGTAGCTGACCGTTATTACGAACTGGCAAAACAACAGAAATGGATGGAGATACTCGCAGAGCTCTATGGACAAGACATCGTGAACAGAGAACCTGAACATGCTATAGCTATGGGTATACCAACCCTTACAAAAGGGCTCGACGCCGTAAAAGCTAAAGGCGAAGCACGACGTAAACTGATTGAAGAAATTCACGGACAGGAGTGCAGTGAGCCGGTGACAGGCGGCAAGTTTTTTAGTGTGTCCATGAGCAGGGACGTTACTTTTAAGGGCAAACCCCGCGTGAAACTGGAAGAAATAGCTGTGTTTGAAGTTCACAATGGCAAAATCGTTTCTGAGCAATTCTTTTATTAATTAACAGGATGTTTAGTAATACAGTAGAAGCCGCTATTAAAGTGGCTTCTACTATATTATACCCCACTGGTCCTCCTTTGTAACGAGGATGCCACGGTGCAGCGTCTGCGACGCACGAAGCTGAAGTAAGCGAACAGACAAGCCAGTACGAAATTAACCGCTAATTCTGTTTCTCAGATCCATTCTGATGTGCAGGATCCTCACAATCTCTATTTCTTTATCTGATATTATCCTGTAAAAGACTATATGCTGATTAGCCCTATACCCCAATAAGTTAGTATGCACTTCATCATACTTTTTCCCTATTTTCGGCTTATCAGCTAATTCCCTGCAGAAATCCAGGAGCATTGTATAATACTTATCCGCTTGTTTTTCTGACCAGGTTTCACAAGTATAATTCCAAATGTCTGATAAATCAGCTACAGCTTTATTAGTGAAGCGGTATCCAGCCATTTACCTTTTTCTTTTTTTCAGGCTTTCAAGATGTTTCCCCGCGTCGAAATCTTTGGCGGCACCGCTGTTGATGCCTTCCCTGATAGCATTGCTCAGCAGCAAAACCCGATTTTCTTCTTCCTCTAATAATCTCAAACCGGCACGTATCACTTCACTTGCATTTTGGTATCTGCCATTTGCCAAAATACCACCAACAAAGCTTTCAAAATGATCTCCAAGCGAAACTGAAGTGTTTTTACCCATACCATTGAATATTTGCATAAAGTTACCAATTTTTGGTAACATTCCAAAAGAAGCGACTGATCACTTGGCTAATACCCGGAGTCCTTGAATTCCGGTTGCAAACAGGCACAATTACTTAGAAGTCACTAATTATTTTTATTATAGTCTTTTTTATAAGGCAAAATAAAGGATTTATGAAGGCACGATTTTCATATATCATCCTTGGTATTCCTCATTCTAAAATAAAAAAAATCAATTTTATGAAAAAACAGCTACCATTCGTATTATCGCTGGTGTTCTTTTATGGCATACAAAACCTAAGCGCGCAATGTATTGATTCACCGTATAACGTAGTGGAGCGAATCGTTGGCTACAATAACAATGTTGTAGAAAATGGCGCGTTTCAGTTCGGAAATTTTAAATGGTCTTTTTCTCCTAATTCCACCCGTGTTAATATTGTAAGTGATCCCGCCAAAACTTACAGTACATGTGGAAGATTGATTTCAACAAATACAGCGGGCGGGGATGCCTTGTTGGGTCAAAACATACCCAATCTTGTGGCGGGAGATACTGTTACCATGTCGGCGTATTTAAGGAAGAGATCGGGCGCTTCGACGTCGCTAAATGTTAATTTACAAATAAAAATTAACTATCCCGGCGGGTCTTCTTCAACTATTTCGCAATTATTTCATCCTGCAGGCACCTGGGCCAGGTACTCCTTTCAGGTTGTAGTGCCACCCCTTTCCAATGCCCAGGGTGCTGTAGTGCAAGTGGATTTTCCCCAGGGGCAAAATGATACCGTTTGGGTTGACAGTATAACGGTAACAAATCCTGATATAGCGCTGAATTCAGATTTTGAGACCGGGTTAAGCCCCTGGCAGCAATTGCCCAATAACACCCGTGTGTTATATGGCGGCAGGCCTGGTTATAAAGGGTCTGCACATTGTATGAAACTCATATCGCTTGCAAACTCCGCCGGCGATGCGCTCCTGGTTCAAAATTTACCTAATCTTTCCAACGGTCAAAAATATACCATTAGCGCATACATGAAGTCCACACACCCCACCCGAACTAACTCCGATGCGGCGAACCTGCATGTGCGCCTCAATTATGCCGGTGGAGGAGAGGCTGATTTTGATACGTTAGTGGCGCCGGATAGCACGTGGCGGCGTTATTCCTTTACTTTCACCACGCCCGCTACGGGTATGATTACCGCATCACTGTTAGAAACACTATTATATAGGGGCCAAAACGATTCTGTTTTCGTTGATAATTTTGAATTGATAAATTACGGGACAATTTATAACATGGTAAATACTTCTGTGCCCTACCCTCCTACAGGCATTTTCCAGGATAGCTTTAAAGGTACTGCCGGGCAAAAACTGAATTTTAATAATTGGCTGGTGGTAAAGAAAACATGGGGGGCCAATAATAACGGGGTTGTACCGGAAAACATCGAACTAAATTCAGGCGGGGGTATTCGTTTCAATGGCCATGGAAATTTATACGGCGGTCATTCTACAGATACTGTTTATGGAGCGGCAGATAATTATGGAAACGGTAAAATACGGGTAGGATCGTGCATTGCCACTAAAAATTACTACGCCTCAGGCAAATATGAGATTGTCGCCAAAGTTGCGCCCGGCCTCATTGATGCATTCTGGACATTCCACTATATAGAAGATCCTAATTACGAGGGCGGGGCAACCAAGAATACTGAGATTGATTTTGAATTTCCCGGCGCCCCTACAGACGTCACTGTAAATCCGGGATATTCCGGGGAAAAAGCTTATATCAACGATATGAATTTAAACTCATGGGGTGGGCTTTGCACCGGTGACGGTTACGACTCCTCAAAACGATATGATACATCGGCAATCCTGTCAAATGACTTTCATACCTACACAATTGACTGGCATTCGGGTGGGGACGGTATTACACCGTCAGTGACCTGGTATGTTGATGGTCATTTTGCCCGCCAGATCGTTGGAAGCGGCTATGTGCCATTCCGCGCTTCCCGCTTATGGCTCGGTGTCTGGTATAGCAGTTACGCCTGGATGGCGGGCCCCACTCCTGCCGACTCTGTTTTAATAAATTACAGAGATACTTTTTGCCAGGTTAAATCAGTAAAAATAACGCCTTATTACGAAGCTAATGATGAATATGTAAATGAAACTGTTCCTGCAACAGGTTTCGTTACCCCCGATTATAAGAACTATCCGCGATTTGCAAGCGCATGGCAAGCATCCCGCGAATCTAATAGTAGTGAAAATCCGCGCCCCGCAGAGGAACTTTCTGAAGATGTAAAAGTGGGCATAGACGTACCAGGCCACCAGTTCACGGTATTTTTATTCAGCGGGCAAAAAGACTACATTACAGGCATTAATATTATCAATATGAACGGGCAGGTTTTGGAACAACAATATTTCCCGGCAGGCGGCCAGGAACTAAAAGTTACTTTACCTGATTCAAACATGCGTAGTGGTGTTTACCTCGTTCAGTGCACCACTTCAGGCGGCAAGATTTATTATAGGAAATTAATGGTAATGAATTAAAACGCAGTTGCATTAGTTATACACGGTTTGTTTCAAAGAGGCTGTCGCCTATGTTTGTGCAAGCATAGGCGACAGCCTCTTATTTATGCGCGTCCTTGCACGTGGAGACGACGGGGACATCAAACATTGTCAAGCAATACCAATTAGACTTAATAAATCAGCATTGCGTTCCACCTTCGCGGCCTTTAAAACGCCACATGAAAACTGCGCCTTTGCGTGAGATTATTTCGTGCCGTATTAAAGTCTAATTGGTATAAATACTGTTTGCAAAAACGGGTTTTATTAGTGCCACCGGACGCCTTTCAGACCATCCGGCGGAGCACGCTACAGCGCAGCAGCCACCCATCCTCAAAGTATGTAGGAGGCGAAAAAGGTGCCTGTGATCACCGTACCATTGGTAGTGGTGAAATTAAAGTAGCCTGTAATGCCCACATTCGGGGTAATGTTAGTGAGGGTAAGGCTGCCGCTCTTGCCCATATAACTGGCAACGGTAGCAGCAGAGGAAGTGCCGGTGGAATAAGTTACATTGCATGCCTGGTAGGTGCTGTCGAATGTGTAAGTGGTGGTGGTAAGCGCAGGTACGCCCTCCAGGTTAAAGATGATGCTGGAATTAGAGAAATCGCCCTCTATGATGTGCGAATTCATTATGCAGCTATTGGTGGAGAGCGAGTCGCCACCTGCTACCACCCTCATTGTCCCCGCGTTCGGGGGTGTTGCATTTACAACGATCGTCCGTTTTTTACAACTGGTGAAAACGGCTGCGCCTATCATGGCCGGCACTATAAAACTGAGTAACTTTTTCATTTTTTTTAAAAGTTTTATAAAACAAGCTACTTACTAACGTATAAAGGTAAAATAAATTGTGCGGATAGTATCTAAAGTTGATTTCAGGAGCAGTGATGCATAGGAGATCGCTTGCTCGTGGGGTCATTTTCGGGGACCGCGTGGCAAACAGGCGTTTTGCGTTAGAAACAAGTGATCCTGAGGAGTCCCGCGCCAGACTACAGTAGACGGAGTCTTCGCCGAACTTTGCTGATTTATTTTTGGAACTCTGCTGGCAATAGTGGGGTTATTTTCTCAGGTAAATACGGAACCCCATCCAAGTCTCCCTTATTTCAGGATATTTGAATTTCGTTTTGGCTATAAAGGTCTCATATTCTTTCCGGGTGAAGGCGCCGCTTCTTTGGATAGCGCCGGCTATGTAGGCCTTAAATCCTGTTAAGCCCATATTTTCTGCAACCTTTTTGGTTGCCTTCATAGATGCTTCCCTGTTCAGGTCCATAATGACGGCAGTGCCACCTGATTTCAATACCCTGTGCATCTCTTCCAGTGCTTTAGTTGGTTCTTTGAAGTTTTTAAAAGCAAGTACGCAAATAATAAAATTAAACTCGTCAGCCCTAAACGGCATGGCGGATGCATTGCCTTGTATGAAATCAACATCAGCACCTGCTTCTTTTGCATTTCGTGCGCATATTTCCACAAGGTCTTTGCTTATGTCCATGCCGGTTATTTTGTATCTCCCAAGCATAGACAGCTCGATGGAAAGATAGCCTGCCCCGGGCGCTATCTCCAGCACACTATCGCCGTCCTTGATGTGCCCCACAACCTCCGCGGCCTGTTCCCGTATCTCTGCCATGCGGTGCTCACGGGTCATCTTGTCATACATCTTTGCTTGTAAACCCTCGATGCCTAAATCTTTGAATCGCTTAAAAAATTTCATCATGGCACATGGCATTTATTGCCACAAATGTATTTATGAGTTTCTCTCTTGCACATCAGAAATAGGCGGGCGGCCCATTAGCGAAGGTGGACGAACGAAATTGATCGGCATATGGGGTTCATATTGCGTCCCGGCCCAGTATCTTTTTTCAGGCAAGGTGGGCATCGGATTTACAACCAGGGCAAATTGATTCTATAGCCCGGTTTTGCTAAGATGAAATGCATTTCAATTATCAATAAATAACCGGACATCGGCATTAGCGCCCAGATGATGCCGGGTCCCGCTTACGCGAAAGGCCCTGCGTCCCTACACTTGGCTGCCACAGCAACATGAGATTTTGTTTCGCTCCCGCAACAAAAGTGAAAAAAATCCTGCCCCGCAGCGGCTACTGCTTCGTACCGGTAAACGACCAGTGTGTGCTCACATTGGTGGGGCTCACATAGGTAGTGTTGGTCGTCAGGGTTGACCCGCTCAGCGCTCCCGAGCCCGTGACCGTATAAGTGGTGGCATAGACAGAAATATACACCGGCTGCGATGCAATGGCCATTGAGGTGCCGCTAACAGTGCCGGTGATGACGTAGTCTGACCCGGTAGACGTCCTGGAGCTCATGATAATAGCTGACGAACTGCTTCCGGCAGTAATTACCATTGTGTCTGCATACGTACCTACCCCGTCGGTATGCGAACCGATGAACGTGCCCAGGTATGCTGCGTTGGGATTGGTGTTGTTGTTGTTGTTATTGTTGTTCGACGACTTGCTGCAGGCGCAGGCAAGCGTCGTCAGCGCTATGGCCGCAACAACCATATTCAGACGGGGGGCAAACTTTTGTAAATTGCGTTTCATGGCCGAAAAGGAGTTTTTTTAAAAGTAACATACAGCGCTTATTTTTCCAAATTATTTTGTTATTACATGCTATTTTTCTAATTATCAGGCAATAACAAATAACAACAATGGGCAATAAACCAGGACCTTCAATGTTGTTTCCGGCAACCAACGTACTAATTTGCGCCGGCAAAAAAAGGAAGCATAACGAGTAACCAGATTTCGCTGCATCAGGAAAATACCGATTGCCCTGAGGGGCCGGGATCTGCGACAAAACGGGTCTGTATCTGCAGCACTGATGCCTGAGGAACAACGAGTGCAACGTCGTTGCGGCAGGTCCCGCTAAACTGCAAAGGCCCCGTATGGAGGCCCACCTGCGACGGAAGACATTTGCATTCAACTAATGGTCTCTGTCGGTGTACGTGGCAGGCCGGTCGTGCACTTCCAGGAAATCCATGTCGTCTTTTGACAACTGAATTTCGACAGATCTTAAGTTTTCCTCAAAATGGTTTAAGGACGAGGTTCCCGGTATGGGTAATATCCAGGGGGAACGGTGCAATAACCAGGCTATATACAGCTGGGCTTCGGTAACGTTGTGTTTTTTGGCTATTGTTGCTATCCTGCTGTCCTTTTTGGGCATGGAGTGCATCAGGGAAAAATAAGGAACGAGCGGAATTTCATTTTGCTCACATATTTTCAGCACCTCACCGCCGCCCCTGCTTTCCGCATTATGCATTCTTATGGTGGTGCGCTGCCCATGAGCATACATATTTTCAACAGTAGCGATATCGCCCATGGCCATAGCTGTTTGCAATTCTTCCTTGTTTACATTACTCACGCCTACGTGCAAAATTTTACCTTCCTTTTGCATGTCAAACATGGCCTGCAGGGATTCTCCGAATGGTACATGGCTACCTTCCAGCACCCTGAAATGCACGAGGGTTATTTGTTCCAGTTTTAACGTACGGAGATTATTATCAATACTGCTGCGCAATTGATCAGGACGATTGTGGGGTATCCAGCTTTTATCGGGCTTGCGGGCGCCCCCTACTTTGGTACAAATGACAAGGTCTGCCGGATAAGGATACAATGCTTCTGCTATTAAGCGGTTGGTTATATCCTCGCCATAATAATCGGCAGTGTCTATAAAGTTGATGCCATTAGCTATACACTGCTTTAATATTTGCAGGGCTTCAGGCCTGTTTTTTGGCTCGCCCCAGATGCCCTCGCCTGTGAGGCGCATAGTGCCGTAACCGAGGCGATTAACGGTGAGTGGCTTGCTGCTTTTGCCGGCGATTACTATAGTTTCCATGGTTTTCATTGTGTTATTGTTAATAACACTATTTTCCGCAAATATAAAAGATATTCCGGCCCTGGCGGGCCCTCCTCTTTCAGGGATTCGCCGGCAATCAGGGCGATGTAGTTGATTGAACATTAAAAGTCTCCAGATTTAGCTGCGTCAAGTCAATTGCTGTTTCAAACAGGCTGACCTGTATAGGCACGAGAGCACTGTGCTAACTCTCGCCAGTGGCGAGTGTGTAATGGCGCTAATTGGCGAATATATATTTAACCCTGCCAATCCCTGCATTCCTTGCATCAAGGGCCCTTTCGTCCGCCTTTTCCATTTTTGTTTCCCATGCTGGAAGGCGCATAAGACCCTCCAACTGGCGTTATTGCCCCGGTCACATGCAAAAACGGGTACGGGGATGCCGTAGCATTAGACGTAATATAAATATCGTTTTTAAAGGAGCCATTATCGCCATGGGCAGTATAAGTAACAGTCAGCATACCCTTTTTGCCAGGCTTTATTGACTTGCCGGGCCATTTACATTGCAGATTTCCCGATTCACATTTCATGCCGGTAATAATAAGGGGTGCGTCACCGGTATTCCTGATCTCAAACTGGTTTTCAATCACCGTTCCGACAGGTATTCCGCCAAAGTCATATGATGTATCATTGTTCACAAATGTCATTTTGGGCCCTGTCGCATTACTTAATGCTGTATCAGAAGCCTGCTGTGCCCGGGTGCTGTTATAAAAAAGAAAAAATGAACAAACAAAAACAAATAATTTTTTCATAAAATACCTTGTTTCAGATGTATAAAGTAAAAGCACTAAAGCTAATAACTTATGTTCATATTTGAATAAATAAAAGTAGTATTTTGCCCCCGTAGCCCGTAGTCTTCCTAAAATAAAAAATAAGTTCCGTCTGGCTCCGTCTGGCGCGAGAGTTAGCCCAGCGCTCTCGTGTCAAAACAAGTCAGCCTGTTTGCAACAGGAATTTACTTGATGCCGCTAAATCAATGGTTCGCTGCCTGGTCCGCAAACATCCCCCAGTTGCCCGCAGTCTTCCCAAAACAAAAAAATAAGTTGTAAGGCGTCTGTCTTCGGCTACGCCCCAGCGGCAAAGGGCGTTCAGCCCCAGTTCCCCGTAGAGTTCCCAAAAATAAAAATGTAATTGTTCGTCTTAGTCTCGGACTACTTCGCCGCGAATTCCCCCGCTCCCTGCCTCCCCTTTTCGCTATGCGCTCCATTTTCACATTTTCTCAGTTGACCAAGTTAAATCAAGCACCCGCTCCCTGCCTCCCTTTTGAGCTTTGCGCTCCATTTTCAAATTTGCACATTAGTAGCATCTGATGGTACAGTCTTTTTGTGCACACAGAAATAAGAATTTAAAAACAACTATATGAGACATTTACTGATTGTGCCGATCATAGTGCTGAGCATTGGGGCAACCGCCCAGAATTACCAGGCGGTAAGCATTGCAAAAACGCAGTATCACCTGAATAACGGAAGCAAGTATGACGGTACGAACAATGCTGTGCTCACTTTGCAGATACCCGCGCTTACGAGCTATATATATTATACTATAGACGCCAGCCCGAATGGCGCCCCGCAAGGGCTTGACCTGTACCCGCAGGTGGCACAGTATGCGAACGGGGCTCAGAATTTCACAGAGCTGACAGGCGGCAATTTAGTGCCTCAACTGACAGTACCCCAGGGTGATGGCTCCATAAATGTATACTTAGTACTGGACGAGGATGATGTGAAGCGCTTTACCAATCGAAAAAAGGGTTGGCACTATAATATACCCTACAGCCGTGAAAACCTGGCAGGAGGCACCGTCGGTGTACCGGTGGGCGCTGCCGCAGGCGCAAAAACCACATATCTATGCCTGCGCAACCCATCAATGACCGATGCTCAGTTTGTGAATGTGGAAGTAGTGGCAGTGACACAGAAACCGAGGTAACGGAAAGGCTCCCCCCTAACTATAGGGCCAACAGACAAGCGAGTACATAATATCCGGTGTCATGATATCCTAACCCTAACACCCGGTAAGTGTAATCAAAGTTGAATCCGTTAGGCACTTGCGTAATAACGGGCCGATGATTTTGGTATATGATTTTTATTACATTGCCATAAAAAGAGTTTCAATCTGTCGGTCGTGTCGCACATTATATTATCTATCGATGCAGAGTCGCTGATCAGGTACGGTGGATTCATCCTCATATGCCTGCTCGTATTCTGTTCTGTCGGTTTGTTCTTTTGTTTCTTTATCCCCATTGGCGGTATATTGTTTGCAGTCGGAGTACTGGCTGCAACGAAGGCCCTGCTTCCTTCCGTATTCACTGTTTGTGTGCTGCTAACCCTTTCCAGTGTGGCAGGCAGCTGGCAGGGTACGGATTTGGCCGCAGTACCGGAAAGTTTTTTTATACCCGCAAAGATTCCCGTTTCTATCAACGCAGTTATTTAATCTCTACTGAAGAATTTTATAAAAAATATGGTTCGATGGCGATAGCAGGAGGCTTTTTTTGCCCATTATCCGCACATTCGCTCCGGTATTGGCAGGCATTATTAAGGTAAAATTTCAACGGTTTCTCATTTTAAGTATTACCGGATCGGTAATCTTCATATCTGTGTTCGTGCTGTTGGGGTATTTAATAGGCAGCCTGCCGTTCCTGAAGCCCCGGTTAAAATATATCATTACTGTCTTTGTCCTTGCAGTAACGGTACCCTTAGTAGTGAAGATTGTCAGGGCAATGAAGAAACCCGCAGGAACTTAGTGCCGGAGAGTAAAAGTTAGACTGTATCCCCTTCCTTTCCACACCTTCCCCTACCATAATCCCTTACCCACAGGTCAGCCGAATATTTAAAAACATTGCTTATATTTGCTTTAGTAAAAATGTGAGTTATTACCATAGCAGCAGCAAATGAAAAGCTGCATGACTATATAGATCATGCAGATGAAACAAAAGTATTGGAAATACTGGCGCTCTTTGAAGGCGGACAGGAAAGAATCCGTTCTTCCGGATTCAACTCGCTGGGGTTCAGCAACAAAGTGAACGTAACCATTTTTGCAAAATATTGATTATCAGCATTGTAGGATATGGTTGCATGCAATGTTCCGCGGCATCCGGAAGTGGTGATAAGACCCCGTCTCCGACGGTATTCATTGACCCCCCATATACCGAAGCGTCATGCTTCGGATCATTAGATTTTCATGGTGTTGATTTGATACTTCAATATTTTCCGCAAATATATGGACATTAGTCTGTTTCCGTTTCCGGTGTGTCTCCGACGCGGCCGTTGTGTTTGAGTGGGGAAACGACGCCATCTGGGAATCGGAACCTTCGACAAATCGGGTCTATATCTGTGGCACTTGATGCGCTACGGAATATCAAGGACAAAGTAGCTTTGTTTGCAAAATAAAAGACTTGCCGATGTTCGGACACAAGTGAAAAACAATTGTGCCAATCAGGGCTTAATGGGAAAACCAGATGCCGACGTAAAATAAGTTTACAAAATTGCATAGATTTGTAACTCATATAAAACATGCAAGCTGTTCAATGGTAAAGAGAATAGAGATAGAGAATTATAAGTCGATTGAGAAATTGGCCTTTGAATTGGGGCGGTTTAACGTGTTTATTGGTGAAAATGGATGTGGCAAAACTAATATCCTGGAGGCTATTGTATTTGGGAGCACAGCAGATGAGCCTGAAAAACTTCCGATGAAAGGAGTAAGAATAGCAGAATCAAAATATTTTAAGAATGGTTTTAATAGGAGTACTAATAATACAATACTCATCAATTACTATGACGAAGAAAACAATACAATAAAGTTCCAATTGACAGGTTCAGATGATCAATATTCAAATTGGCAAGGATTAAGAACCATAAATGGAGAGATTTTTCTTGAGCGTATTACCCAGATGTTGGAAGACTTAAGAAAATCGCATGAAAAGTTAGATGAATATCAAAAGCAAATGTCGAAATTATGGGACGAAATTAGGACAAATAAAGATAATATTGAGGTGAGGATAAGTACTATTGAGGATGTAATGAAAGAAGTAAGAGTTCTTGAAAGCTCTTCCGAACCGAGATTGAACCTTGTCAATGCTATCCACGATATTATTGATTTCTTATTATATGCACCTGAGAATTCAATTCTTAGAAACTATAATATCGATACGTCTTATATCCAACCACTCGGCTCTAAGGGGGAAGGTTTATTAAAACTTATCAAAGTAATAAAAGATGAGAAACCTGACGAATACAAAGAAATCATTGAGTATTTACATTTATTAGATTGGTTTTTGGATATTGAAATTAAGGATGACAGCTTGAGTGGCGCTAATTTTAATTTAACTGACATTTATTTAGAAGAAGGGATTGGCGGATTTGATATTAGAAACGCAAATGAGGGTTTTTTTCTTTTGCTATTCTATATCACGCTTTTTGTAAGTGATTATACACCATCATTTTTTGCGATTGATAATATTGATACAGCGCTGAATCCTAAACTGTGCACAAAGCTTATTGAAACTCTTGCTGAACTTTGTAAAAAGCATAACAAGCAGGTATTGATTACTACACACAACCCTGCTATCCTAGACGGCATAAATCTTAATGATCCCGAGCAACGGCTATTTGCTGTATCGAGAAATAAGTTGGGATATACCCGCGTTACAAGGATTGAAAAAAAGCCGCCTGTGGAAGGAGAAAAGTCATTAAAACTATCCGAACAATTTTTAAGAGGCTATATCGGTGGAATCCCCAAAAACTTTTAGGTGAAAACATTTGGAATTATTTCAGAAGGACCGACAGACCAGATAATCATTGAAAATATTCTTGTTGGATATTTTAACGACTATGATTTGCCTGCTCGGATAAAATACCTTCAACCACTCAACGATGCAACCGACGATGATATTAGAAAATATGGCGGCTGGAAAAATGTTTTTGAATACTGCCAATCTGATTATCTAATTGATGCTTTTGAGCAGAATGATTATATCGTTATTCAAATTGATACAGATTGCTGTGAAGAAAAACACTACGATATAAGTAGACGCGATGAAAGTGGAGATATACTAAGTGCAGAGCAACTCATAAAGAAAGTGGTCGAAAAATTTGAATTGGTATTTACAACGAGCCACCAAGAAAAGTACCAACGATTTAAGGATAGGTTATTATTTGCAATTTGTGTTGAAGAAACAGAATGCTGGTTGTTACCATTGTATCACGATAGTAAGATTAAGGAGTCAACCAACAATTGCATCCACAAATTGAATCCTGTACTTACTGAAAAATTTGGAAAATATATTGATAAAAATAATAAGTCTGCTGCGTTGCCTTATTATGGAAAATTTTCAAAAGGCTTTATTAAAAGAAAAATGATTGACGCGATCTACCACGACAATATTAGCCTGACTGTTTTTTTGGACGGTATAGGCATAATCGATATGGGTTAGCGAAGAATATAAAATAGGGATTACCTTCCAGTAGTCTAAGCATCGCGCTTGGTCTCGATATGCGCAAGCTCGCGCTTGCGAAATTATATTAAAATATATAGTATAATTACTATTAATAATAACACAGCACTTTTCCAAAAAACAGGGCGACTGTGGTACGGTATACAATCATTTTATCATATCACGGTCATATCGCAGCGAATGTATCTCCAGAGCTTTAGCAAGTAGCCCTATCAGGGAACCAACTCCAAAAAACACACAGCACTTCTCCAAAAAACAGGTCCACTGCGCTGTGTTATACACCCATTTTATAATATCAAAAAGCGTCTACCCAGCAATAACCTGAAAAAACACACAGCACTTTTTCAAAAAACAGGGGTACTGTGCTGTGTTATACGTGTATTTTATAATATCAAACAGCTTCTACCCAGCAGTAACCTGAAAAAACACACAGCACTTTTTTAAAAACAGGGGGTACTGTGCTGTGTTATACGCTCATTTTATTATATAATGCATTTTATGGTTGCACAGCCAGATCTGATAAACAGGAGGTGAATAAACAGTTTCATAACATGAAACTAATATCTGTGTAATGCACTAACTTCACATTTTAATGCAGCATGGCAATATTTAAAAGAATAATACTTTCCACCCTTATCGTTTTTCATTTTACAATTGCGCAAGGGCAAACCACCATACTTATACGCCACGCCGACAAGGATACCGCATATATCAGGGAGTTCTACCGGAAGCACATGGTTATCCGCGCATACGAATCCACCAAATTCAACAATTTTAAATTCATTGACCGGCATAATAAGCTTGTGTACAAGCCCAATAATCATAATATTTTCGGGCTGGGGTTCAACTACAGGTTCTTCAGCCTTAACGCAGGTATCTATATCCCCTCCACCGGGAAAAATATCGGTGAATACGGCAGAACAAAGGCGCTGGACCTACAGCCGCATCTTTATGCGCACAGGTTCATAGTAGATCTTTATGCCCAGTTCTACCACGGCTACTACCTTTCCAATGAAGGCGCTACCCAATATAATTACCAGCACGCCGATGTGGAAAAAAGGCCGGATATAGTTACAAAGAACATAAGCGTTGGCGTCCAGTATGTATTTAATGATAAGCGTTTTTCATACAACGCCCCTTTTTACCAGAATGAGCGCCAGAAAAAAAGTGCAGGGTCTTTCCTTGTTGGCGGCGGCGTATACCATACCGATATTAGCGGCGATTCCGCGTTAACACCGGTTAACATCAATTATGCTAATTTTTTTAATAATTATCATTTTAGCGCTACTCATAATACCGGTATCGGCGTCAATGGAGGGTATGCCTATACACTGGTGATCAAAAAACTCTTTTTCCTGACCGAAATTGTAAGCGCAGGGGCCGGTGTAAACAGCGCCACCCTTACCAATATTTTAAGCCAGTCGGTTCAAAAGACAGGCGCTGGCTTTAATTTATCAGTACAGCTTGCAGCAGGCTATAACTCTGATAACTACTTTGCAGGGGTTACTTACATCAGGCTGGTTACAGAAGATAATTCGGTACAACCCCAAACCTGGCAGGAGGTAAATACGGGTAATTTCCGTTTTACCGTCGCTAAAAGGATTCGTTTAAGGAAGGCGCTTATACCCAAGTCCGATCTGATAAAAATTGAATAATACCAATTAGTCCCATAACGAGCCTCGTTGTTTCGTCAAGAACAATTAGAAAAATTTATAACTACATGATTTTCAGTCGAAAATTTTTCTATTGTATAGAAGACTTTATAAATCTGCATTGCGTTCCTCCTTTGCGGTCTTTAAAACGCCACACGAGAACTGCGCCTTTGCGTCTTGGCGCGAGACTTTTTTAAGCAGCCTGTTTAAAACACTTCTCCGATATTTACAAAAAGGCCGCTGGAGCCGCCGGTACCAAAGCCGTAATCAAGCGCTACATTCGTTTTTGAAAATTTATTGAATTTCAGCCTGATACCTGCGCCATAGCCGGGTTCTATCGTCTCAAACCTGCCCGGTGACCGCAAAGGGTCGGTAAATGATTCTCCATTTGCAAATACCACTCCTCCTAATAATCCGTTGTTCGTTAGCCTGAACCTGTATTCGCCTTCCAGGTAGGCCATATTATTGCCCCTGAACCTGCCCTGTATGTACCCCCTGCCGGTATTGCTGTATGGGTCTCCGCCGGTATTGGGCAGCATAAGATAGGGAGGGTTGCCGCTCACGGTAAGCCATTCGTAACTCCAGAATGCAAGCACATTTCTTGAACTGGCAGGAAACTGGATGTATTTTCTCAGGTCTATCACTAACGACCGCCAGGTTTGTGTATTTCCAAATATGGTAAGATTTGGGCGATAAATAACATTCACAAAATTTCCCTTTTCCGGGTTCACGGGGTTCGTCCTGGTATCATATAAAAAATTGAAGGTAAAGCCTGAGGCAAATTCGGTTGTTGAATAACCGTAAGTTTCCAGGTCTGTGGGCACATTTCCCGGCGCTTTCAGCTCCTTAAAATTCCAGAAGTAATCCAGGTTATACCCTATGCCCGCATACAGATCGTCACTGAATTTCCGAAGGACTGCCTGGTGGAGGTGTATCGTAGAATAGTTGATCAGGTAACCATTGCTCAGGGCAGTATAATTTCCAAGCCCATAGGTATAGGATGGGAAATACAGATAGCGCCAGTCCACCACAACATTATATTTATTTCCTTGTGTCCAGAGGCTCGTTTGCAATGGAAGAATGATCTGGTTATGGACAGTATAAGTAAAACTTGTCAGTATGGTTGACGTATTAGCGTCTGGGTTGGTGTAAAAGGTACCATTACCCGCCAGCAATGCGGCAAAACCGGTCTGTAAGGTATATCCCGCCGCAGGCACCACCGATATGCGCAGCTTTTTTGACTTTATCTCGCCCGTGTCCACGCGTTTACCTGCTCCATTATGCACCACATTTCTTACTACATCTATAAGATCCAGTTCACCATTATAATCGTTTTTTAATACAGGTGTTTTTACAGCACTGTCGGTAGCAGGGATAACTGCTATAGGTACTGCGTGGTTATCGGTTTGTGCCAGTCCGGTAACCGATGAAAATAGCCACAATATTATCGTGGCTAACGATATCGCAATTTTCAATCAGGCTAAGTTTTTGTTGTGCGCTATAATCAAGTTACCATATCTATGCCACGGGCCGGTTTCTTTTTGACTGCAAGTAGGTACAAAGGTTAAAATATAAATCCTAACATTATCATAATTTCAAATTGTTTCTGTTCGGCGTTGGATGAAGATTACTTATAGAGGTTTTCGGCAAATTCAGCCATTGTGCTTATTTTGCACGGGTAAGTCTCAATCAATTAAGTAGCTGCGATGTTAGACATAAACTTTGTGCCATTTCCTTTGTTAACCACGGAACGGTTAACTCTAAGACGAATTACTAATGCAGATGCAGATGATTTATTCTTTTTAAGGAGCGACGACCTTGTAATGAAATACATAGACCGTCCGCGGCCCAAATCAATGGAGGATATCATGCAGTTGATCGAAAAGATAAATAAAATGATTGATGCTAACGAAGGGGTGGCCTGGGCAATTGCTTTAAAAAACGAAGCTAGGCTGATCGGCCATATCAGTTTCCACGTTTTGATGAAAGAACATCATAGGGCAGAAATAGGATATATGCTGCATCCTGGCCATCATGGAGAGGGAATTATGCCGGAGGCGGTGGCGGCTGTTCTGGATTACGGTTTTAAAACCATGGGGCTTCACTCTGTGGAAGCCCACGTAAATCCGGGAAACGCTGCCTCAATAAAACTGCTGGGGCGTTGCAACTTTACCCGCGATGCTTATTTTAAAGAGAATTATTTTTGGGAGGGCAAATTTTTGGATACGCTAATATTTTCTAAGCTCGCACCGGGCGAGTGAAAATTATTATTCCCAGGCAATCAGCTAAAGGAAAACAATGAGCTCCAGTAAAATGGCTTGAGGTATTCCCACTCTTTTCTGGTGATCCGGTATAATTCATGTTCCTTCCCCCCGAAAATTGCCTTATCGTCAACCATTTGCATACCAACACGCCGGGCTACTTTTTTAGACAGATAGTTATGCGGGTCAATAATTGATACTATCGAATCTGCTACATTATTTTCAAAACCATAGTCCCTGAATTTTCGCGCAGCCTCCGTGGCATAACCCTGCCCCCAATACTTAGGTAACAAATGATAGCCGATCTCTATTTCATTCATGCCGTTCACTTCCTGTAGTAACAACCCGCATATCCCGATAAATTCACCGGTTTCTTTGCTGATAAGCGCCTGTAAACCAAACCTGTTTTCTTTATACCTCTTTAACGTCAGCTCCATCCCATCCCTTGCCATTTCCTCCGGTGTTTTACCTTCCATAGCTGTAAATTTTGTAGCTGTCGGGTCTTTGCAATATTCAATCCATATAGCGGCATCATCTCTCGTTAAAAAACGTGTTATGAGGCGTGTTGTTTCGAGGTGGTCAGTGTATTGCATGGGTGAAGTTAAAGGTAAAAAATTAGACGCAAAAAGCGTGCCGTCGAACTAACTATTTGTTGCCACTTTGGTTTACATATTTCATAATCTTTTCACCTTCTTCAATGCTTAGTGTTCCAAAGAAGCCGGAAGGGCTTTTTGTTGAGTGTTTTATGATTTTCTTGTTCAACTTGTGTTCATAATGGTTCCTCGCACTTGTACCCGATTTACCAATAAATTCGTCTTTCAACTCGTCAAGCGTATACGTTTTTGTGGTTCTGTTTTTCATTTTAGTGCCCATTTACACGTTTACAATTTTTTCCTTTACATTAATAAATTTGCTCATTTCAATGCTAAGTGTAACTTCATTGCGGCATCAATCATATCATTGTAAGAATCAGGTAGTATTCCAATCAATTTGATAAGACGGCTTTTATCAATCGTACGTATTTGGTCAGATTTAGCTTTTGAATCTTTTGGTAAACTGCCAACTCCTTTTGGCAGTAGTACGTCAAAAGAATAAACATGTGTTGTATTTGAAGTGACTGGTAATATTGTAATTACGTTGTTATTTGTGTTATTGACGTCATTAGAAACAACTATTACCGGCCGTGTTTTACGGATTTCGCTACCTACTGTCGGATCAAGACTAGCTAACCAAACCTGGCCCCGTTTAATAGTCATCGTCCCAACCCTCTAAATCAATGTGAGCAAAATCTTTCATTAGTTCGACATTTTCAGTAGCTGCCATACGGTATTCATCAGCCAAAGACAAAGGTTTATCCAACTCTTTAACTTTAGACCTGAGCAGGTCGATAATAAATGTTTCTGCATTACCTGTCATCTTATTGACTTTGTCTGCGAGATCATCAGGAATATGAAGTTTAATCGTTGTCATTTATACAAAATTAAGGCTTTTATTTATTATTAATTCTCAAACAAAAAAAACCACCACGTTTCCGCAATGGTTTCTTGTAAACTTATCAACCAATCAACTTATCAACCAAACTAACTGCATCCTGTAGTAGTCCCGCAATTAGGGCACATGTAGCAGGTGCCATTGCGAAGGGTAATATTTCCACAGTTGCGGCAGGCGGGCGCGTCGGCGCTGGTGCCCATTAGTTTTTTAAGCTCGGCGCTGTTTTGTGCGCTTACCGCTACGGGCGACGGAGCTAATGTTGCTTTAGGTTTCTGTGCCTGCGTTTGAGGCGCCGTAACCCTAACCTGTGACAGTTCCTGCTGTAGTGCATCCATTTCCTGCTGATGTGTTCTCCTGTTCGGGTCGGGTACATGAACCAGGTCGTCGCGGTCCAGGTATTCATACGCCAGAAGGCGGAAGATATAATCCAGTACCGAGGTTGCATTCTTAATATTCGGATGGTCAACAATGCCCGACGGCTCAAAACGGGAGAAAGCAAATTTATCTACAAACTCTTCCAGGGGTACGCCATACTGCAAGCCTACGGATATGGCTATTGCAAAGCTGTTGAGCAGGCTCCTCATGGTAGCGCCTTCCTTGGCCATGTCTATGAATATTTCTCCCAATGTACCATCACTGTATTCTCCTGTGCGGAGGAAGATAGCCTGCCCGCCAACTTTACCTTTTATGGTGTATCCCCTGCGTTTTGCCGGAAGCTGCTTGCGCTCTACTATGCGGCTCAACTCACGCTTCAGTTGTGTGTCAGGGCTATCCTGCACGCGCCTGTTCACTTCATCCAGCAGCTCGTTTACCGTCAGTTTGCTCATATCTACGATCTGGCTGGTTTCGGCCACTGCTTCTTCCTTGTTTTCCTTCTTTTCTTTTTTATCGCTCTTATTGCTCAGCGGCTGGCTCAGTTTAGACCCATCGCGATACAGTGCGCAGGCTTTCAGGCCAAGCTGCCAGCTAAGGTAGTAGCAGTCCTTTATTTCCTCAATGGTAGCCTCATTGGGCAGATTGATGGTTTTGGAGATGGCGCCGCTGATAAATGGCTGCACAGCACCCATCATACGTATGTGGCCGTGGGCATGTATAAAGCGCTGCCCCTTCTTGCCGCATTTATTAGCACAGTCGAAAACAGACAGATGTTCGTCTTTGAGATAGGGTGCGCCCTCCACCGTCATGGTACCGCAGGCATAATCATTGGCTGCGTCCATCTCCGCGTCAGAGAAGCCTAATGACTCCAGCAGGTTGAAATCAGGCGCGAAATATTGCTCCGGTTTAAAGCCGAGGCGCTTTAAGCACTCTTCGCCAAGATTATATACGTTGAATACGAAACCTATCTCGAACGCACTCTCTACTGCTATATCTAATTTTTTAAGCTCTTCTGCAATAAATCCTTTTTCGCTCAGGCTCTGGTGATTGATGTATGGCGCCCCGGCGAAAGTGCCGTGGCCTTTGGCATATTTTACAATAGCATCCATTTGCTCCGGTGAATAGCCTAATTTCTTTAGTGCCGCAGGTATAGATTGGTTGATGATCTTAAAGTAGCCGCCGCCGGAAAGTTTTTTGAACTTCACGAGGGCGAAATCAGGCTCTACCCCTGTTGTATCACAATCCATTACCAGGCCTATAGTTCCTGTTGGTGCGATCACGGTTGCCTGTGCGTTGCGGTAGCCATATTGCTCACCCATTTGCACGGCGTCATCCCAGGCGCGGGTGGCGGCTTTCAGCAGGTAGTCAGGGCAATATTTGGCATTAATGCCTACGGGTTTTATTTCTATTCCTTCAAATGCATCTGCCGCGTCATAAGCTGCGGCACGGTGGTTGCGCATCACGCGCATCATATGTTCCTTGTTTTCCTGGTAGCGGGGGAACGCGCCCAGGCTGCGTGCCATCTCTGCAGATGTTTTGTAAGCTACGCCGTTCATTATAGCGGTAATGGCCCCGGTTATAGCGCGCGACTCGTCACTGTCATAAGCTATGCCGCTGACCATCAGCAAAGAGCCGAGATTGGCATACCCTAATCCTAAGGTGCGGTAATCGTAACTGAGTTGGGCTACTTCAGGTGACGGGAACTGCGCCATTAGTACAGATACTTCCAGCACTACGGTCCACAGGCGCACCATGTATTCAAAGCCTGGCACGTCGAATGTGCTGGTTTCTTCATTGAAGAAACGGCGCAGGTTCAGCGAAGCAAGGTTACAAGCAGTATTGTCGAGGAACATATACTCTGAACAGGGGTTGGATGCACGTATGCTACCACCTTCAGGACAGGTGTGCCATTCATTGATCGTAGTATCATATTGCGTACCCGGATCGGCGCAGCGCCATGCAGCATAAGATATTTTTTCCCATAGCTCCTTGGCAGGAATGGTCCTCATTACCTTGCCGGTGCTGCGCGCGGTCATTTCCCAATCGCCGTTATTGTCTAAGCGGTGAAAAAAATCATTAGGCACACGTACCGAATTATTGGAGTTTTGCCCGGATACTGTTTTATAAGCTTCTCCTTCATAGTCGGAAGCATAGCCTGCGGCTATCAGCGCGGCCACTTTCTTTTCTTCTTCTACCTTCCAGTCAATAAAATCTATCACTTCAGGATGGTCAAGGTCAAGGCATACCATTTTGGCTGCACGGCGGGTAGTACCACCGCTCTTAATGGCTCCCGCCGCCCGGTCGCCTATTTTCAAAAAGCTCATCAGGCCGCTTGATGTGCCGCCGCCACTCAGCTTTTCACCCTCTGCCCTGATATTGGAATAGTTGGTGCCCACACCCGAGCCGTATTTGAAGATGCGCGCTTCACGCACCCACAGGTCCATAATGCCGCCCTCATTTACCAGGTCGTCATCCACGCTCAATATAAAGCAGGCATGGGGCTGTGGCCGCTGATAGGCATTTAAAGAACGTTCCAACTTGCCGGTATTGCCGTCAACATAGTAATGCCCCTGCGCTTTGCCGTCTATGCCATAACTGTTGTACAGGCCGGTATTGAACCATTGCGGGGAGTTAGGTGCGCAGCTTTGCATCATGATGCTGTAAACCAGCTCGTCGTAAAATACCTGCGCATCTTTCTTGGTGCTGAAGTAATTATATTTTTCGCCCCAGGTGCGCCAGCAATCAGCCAGGCGGTGCGCTACCTGCTTAATAGAGGTCTCGCGGCCCAGGCTGCCATCAGCCTGTGGTACCCCGGCCTTGCGGAAATATTTTTGCGCCAGTATATCCGTAGCTATTTGCGACCAATGCTTTGGAACTTCTACATTGGTCATTTCAAATACTTTCTCCCCATTGGGGTTACGGATAACTGAAGTACGGTAATCGTACTCAAACATATCGAACGGGCTTACACCTTCTTTGGTGTAATGGCGGTCGAAGGAAAGGCCCTTGATGGTAGTTGTGGCACTCATCGGCAAATTATTTAAGAGTTAAAAATTCTTTCGTGGGACAGCTAAATTATTATAAAAAGCCCCCGTTCTTAAACAAAAGAAACTAACATACAGTGGATAACTAATGAACATCAAGCGGGTTAATACGGATGATTTTTTATGTAATATCATTAACAAATTTCTTCTTGGAATTATCAGTTAAGTTACTATATTTTAGCGAATTGAACAACAAAAATCCTGTTAATTATCATTCCCTGTGATATACAGGCTTAAAAACCAGCAAAATACAGGTAAATGCTACCTCGTAAAGTTTAAATGGTAATCCTTTGAGTTCCCATTTTCGTCTTCAGCCGTAAATACAAGCTGGTGCCTGCCTTTAGGGCAATGTTCATCAAATTTGTAGAAAAACAGATCATTGTGCTGCTCAAAGCAGATCCACTTGCCATCAAGGTAGCCGTTGAATTTTTTTACAGAGGTCATATTGTCTTTTACTTCAAAAGTTATTTGCTTTGCCTTACTTAGGTTAGCTCCGTTTTTCTGTTCTGATTTTATGGTTGGAGGAATGGTGTCAATATCGAGCCAGTATGTGCCGAAGTTTCGGACCTTAGTCCTGTACCATCCATTATCTATCCGCACTGCGTTTCTGCCATCTACGCCATCACCATCGCTATATATCGTGACCACTTTCGTTTCCATGCCGGCAGGAATAGTTTTTGATGGTTTTAGATGCAGATCAAAATAAGTATGTACCGGTATGTCGGGTTCGCCAACTTTCATTTTGGCTGAATAAGAGCTATCGCTCAATATTTTTATAACTTTAAACCAGCAGTCTTCATATAGGGCCTTATCGTCGAGGGTAAATACTACATTACTATCCATGTAAATATTTTGGCTGTTGGCTTGAAAGTGCCTGAAACCAGGCATTCTCTCGCAGCCGCCATCCACACTTATCCATTTCACTAATGTGGCATAAAACATGATCTGGGTTTCATTGCCTTTATCATCAGTCAGTAACACCAGTATCTTATGTGGCCCTTTGTCAAAATTTACAAACCCTTTTTTAGCGTTCAGGTTGCTGTAAATGTGATCAAGGTGGTTGCCCGGCAACTGGTAGAGGCACTGTATCCAGCGATGTGTCCGTTTTCTTATACTATAGTTGCTATAAGCATCAATATACCTTGTTTCGTCATAGCCTATATTATCAAGTGTTATTTGTGCCTGCAGGCTGTCGTCCATATACAACTTCGCGGTATAAAAAGCCAGCGTATTATCACTGCCATCCATAAAGTCAGCCACCTCTATTCCTATTCCAAAGTCGCCATGCACAGTGTAAAGTGTATCGTTGCTTGTCCATGTAAAACTGTTATTTGATTTTGTCAATGAATAAGTATTACCACTGTTCTTTATTAGGGGTATAATATCGTCGTCATGCTGCGTGGTATAATGAGGATTATTGTATTGATCGTTATAGCAAAAGACAAAGTCATTCCTGCAAAGAGCTATTGCAGTCGGTACCGGAGCTATCTTATCCACGATCGGCAACCCAAACAACTCAGGATTCAACGGATGTTCCGTCTTTGTATTCCTGATCTCAAAATGCAGGTGCGGGGCTGTAGATGCGCCAGTATTGCCGCTCCAGGCTATTTGCTGGCCTTTCTTTACCGGGAACTGGTCTGGAGTGAGTTGAATATCCACATCCCAGTGCTTCTTTGCATACTGCTCCTTCTTTAAGTATTGCTGTATAGCAGGGGCAAAATCATTAAGGTGCGCATAGAGTGTTGTATAACCATTCGGGTGAGTTATATACAGCCCATGCCCAAAGCCCCCCTTCTCCATTTTTATACGCGAAATATATCCATCGGCGGCGGCATGTACGGGTTGGTTTTCTTTGCCAAGCGTTTTAATATCAACACCGCTATGAAAGTGGCCCGGCCTGCATTCCCCGAAGTTACCGGCCAGAAAAATGGGTATCTCCAAAGGATTTCGGAAATAATCCTGCGGATAACCGGGGGCGTCTGTTTGGGCTTTTTCCTGCGCAAAAACAAAGTATGGTAAAATGAGCAGGATCGTTGCTATAAAGTGTTTCATACTGATCAAATGCAAGTTACTGCTAAAGCTGCGTTTTCTCATATACCCTCGCCGCTACAAAACCTTTCAGAAATATTTTTTCTTCCTTTAGCTGGTATTTTTTCTGCCCAAACCATGTGTCAACATCCGGCAGGTGTGTTGCGTCAATACCGCAAAATGACCTGAAAAACAGGTACATAATTTTCAGCACTGCTTTCTGCCACAGCACATTCGTATTTTGAAAATCGCTGTAAAGCCATATACCTTTTGGTTCGAGGGCCGCATCTAATTGTAAAAATATTTTTTGCAGGGCCCCATCAGTAAAATTATCCAATAAAAACGGGGTGATCACCACGTCATATTGGTTGTCAATACCTGCATCTTCGATAACGGCGTTTATAAATGTCACCTTGTTTTCACCCACATTTCTTTTTTCAGCAAGGGATATCATTTTCGATGAGCTGTCAACATAGGTTATGGTATGCCCTGATGGCTGAATGTGGGTTATTTCGTCCAAAATCCACCCTGTGCCGCCACCGGCTATAAGTATCCTGGAATTTGACGGAATCGCGCTCAGTAAGTACACCTGCGCATTTATCAAGGCCCTGCCATAGATCAGCCTTGCAAGGCGGTCATAAAACAAAGCTATGGTATCGTAATTACGTTTCAAGCAGCGAGGAATGAAACGCTAAATTAATTTGTTTAGGCTTTTAATGGCAAACAAAAACCCACGGCGTTTTACCATGGGTTTTGAAAAATATTGTTGATAATCGCTCCTATTTATTGAAGATCGTACACTTCAACTGAAACTGCAGGTAGTCGCGGTCTATGTATTTATCCATTGGGGTCAGGATATTATTTATTCCTTTCCGGTACATAACGCCTGCTTTTACCTTTTTAGTAAGTGAATATTCGGTTTTGCCTATAAAACCGACGTCAAATATAGGTGCAACAGCTATATTATTGCGGTCCACTGTAGAAGCAGCCGGGCGATTGTCCGCAAGCATTTGCTGAAAATCAGGCCCTACGCCGATTGACATTTTCTTTATCACTTTGTAGCCTATACTTGGTGATACCTGTGCATAGTAAAGATTATAAGATTGGTTTTCGAAAACGTTCTTGCCCTGCGGCGCAGGTGTAACAATAGTTGTGACACTCTCGGTGGCAGTAACCCTTCCTGCCCCTGTTCTTGCAGATGGCGAACCGGCATTTGGCACAAATACCTCTGTTGATTGCGTATTGTTACTGCTGGCAAAAGCAACGTCGCTTTCAATGAAGACTTTATCATTCAGCATCCTGCGAACGGTGGCGCCTACTGCATAGCCACTGTTTTGATTGCCGCGATTGACGCTGCCCGATACTATAATAGATGTTTTAGCGGGCTTCACAATTTCTTCTTCGGGTTTAAAAGTGTTGTAGCCCTCAGTTGCCGCAATGTCTTTTTTATCTTTTTTAGGTATTAATATATCCTTATAAATAAACCCGGATTTTTTTGTGCGGTTTGAAGAGGTAAAACCAACTGCATTCTCAAAACTGATCGCAAACCTTTCTGCTACGCTTCCCTTTTTGTTCTTCGTGCGGGCCACGCTGTTATTTATTCTATCGGTCAATTGAAGGTATTGCGGGTTAGTGGCCATTATAGCGGTTGCAGGCTCGTTTGGTAAGATCTGTGGTTTTTCAAAATTGCCTGATTGCACAAAAGCGGTACTGTTACCTGATAAGCCTGTTGCAGGCTGGCGCAAAAAATTGACAACCCCCATAGCCAGGGCTATAGATGCGGCCATACCTGCCAGTGGCATCAGCCACCACATCATGGCACTGCGCTTTTTCGCACGTCCGTCCATTTGCTCCGCGAGCTGGTCCCAATTGCCGGGATTGTACGCAAAGTCGTTCTGATCAAATTTTTGCCTGATCAGTTCGTCAAATTCTCTTGGTTTCATACGTCACTTTTTGATGTTCACTTTTACTTATTTTTTTTTGGAGCATATTCCTCGCCTGGTGCACGTGCCAGTGAGAGGTGCCCTCACTTATGTCTAACTGTTCTGATATTTCTTTATGGTTATACCCGTCAAAAACAAACAGGTTAAATACCGTCCTTGTCATTGCAGGCAGGCCCTGAATAATACTTACCAGTTCCTTAAATTCTAAATTTTCAATCGCTTCATTGCCCACAGATATGTTGCTTTCCTCTGCCGGTATTGAGTTTACGTGCATTATCAGATCTTCCTTGAAAGCTGTTCCCCGCAGGTAGTCAATGCACGTATTCACCATTATCCGCTGCATCCAGCCTGCAAATGAGCCTGCGTTTTTAAAAAAATCTATTTGTGTAAATATTTTAAGAAAACCGTCATTAAGCAATTGCTCGGCATCCTGCATACTTTTTGCATAGCGGGCGCATACCTTCAAAAACATACTATAGTATGTTTTATACAGTAGCTCCTGTAATGCCCGGTCTTTTTTCCGGCACCCTGCTATTATTTCCTGTTCAGAATATGCGGGCATAAGTATTTTTGGCTATCGCAATGATCAGCAGAAGCTAATCATTACTAAATTACTTAATAATTTTCATCCCGTCAAGTTTTTTATAAGTGCATCATCACACTGGTATTATGGTTTTCAATAGTAATGTGTTCACAAGGGCCGGCAAACAGTATGTAGGTTTACTTTTTTTTGATAGGTTTTTAGTTAGTATTAAATTTTCCAGGCGGAAATATCCAGATTAAAAAGGCGCCTTTTTTAATTTAAATAAACCGCTCACTATAATAGACGAAGAATGTGTGGTAAATCTTGGGTTGTTTTGGAAATATTATTTTGCTTTAACAAAAAGCCCTCTTTTTTAACAGAGTTGCCCATTTTGAATAAAGGGCGGTAAACAATTTCTTTAAAAATTGATATTATGAAATGGGTGTATAACACAGCACAGTCGCCCTGTTTTTTGGAAAGGTGCTGTGTGTTTTTTTGGACTGGTTTTGTGAATAATACTTAATTTAATGTTTAAATAATTGTAAACAAATTGAATAAGGTTTTTTGATTAATTTTCTTTGTTCGCTATGAAAATTATATAAATTTATAATTTAATATTTATTTATACTTAATGTGTTTGAGTTAGTTTTAAAAAATCTTCAAAAGGCAAGATGGATAGGGACTTAAAGATGAATCAACAAGCCTAAATTATTTATCTGGAATAACCATCAGCGCTAGTACCCTAATTGCCGCCGAGTCCCCAAAAAAGGGAGACTCGGCGGGGACGTAAGGGTAAAATTGAAGATACGAGGATAGCAAAGAAAATATTATGCTAAAGCATGTTCCACTTTCGATAATTCGTCATTTAGGGATTGTTTGTCTAATTTTTCCATTTCATCGCCATAAAACCGGTCAATAACCATTTTTATGGTATGAATGCTCCTTGCCGACATAAGCGACGGAGAAATTAACTTGTCAATGAGATTACGTATAAGCTTTTCTTTTTTTGATTTATATTGCTCCAGCATAAATGCGGAGTCATCATTAAGGTGAAGCGTAATCATTTTATCAACCCCTTTAATGTCCTCTAATAGATCAAGGAGTGTATAATACTGGGCTTGGTTCATATCCCAAATTTAGAAAATTATTTCCAGAAATCCTTTTGAATATCTTTTGCCGGCTTTGTTTAACTTTGTTTTGCTGAATGTTGCCAACCAATAAAATCTGTCTCCTATAAACTGTGGATATAACCTGCTGGTTTCCGGGTATATTTTTACAATATAAGCATCTACACCGTACTCTTTTTCTGAATTAGGATGAGAAAACTGTTTAAATTGTTTTTCATTAGCATCAATTAGTAAATAAGGTATGAACGAAACTATATCAATATCGGCAGGTTCTTTTTTCAGGGTACAAAACGAGCCGTTAACCCATTGTAAATAAGGCTGGCTGCAACTATCTTTCAGGCTGTTAGAATAGACCAGGTATTTCTCAAAAATTTCATTTCGCTTGTCGGAAGCTGTATTGTGTGTAAAAATTTCTTTTAATTCACGTAAATCAGAAGTAATATTACCATTTGGCATTAAATAACCTTTGGGGTTAAATTGCAGCATAGGAATTATGTAAACAATAAAAAATGAATAGAACGATCAAATGTATTCCCTATTTTTGAAGTTACAAAAACAGGCAATTCATCAATCAGGCACCTTGTTTTCTCCTTGTAAAATAATCTCCTCTTATGCCACTCTGATAATGGGCTATGATATTACGGCGGTGGCGGTTGCGTATTCATATTGGCCTGTCCTGTCCGAATATCGTTGTTGAAATCCCCAACGATGAATTGTATATTTTTTATTTAATTATTTTATAATTTATTAAATACAGATGCTTTTGTGCATATCGGTTATTAAATAAAATCGCTAAAAAACCAATGTCTTCGTTGATATAAAATACATCTGCCACCCCGGAAGAATCATATTGAATCTTGTATACATTATTACAGGAATAAGCTCCTAATTGCATACTTTTTATGAACGAATTTTCATAAAAACCAGTAAAATAAGTGCTGTTGATCAAATCCATACCAGTATCAAAAGGAATCATATTTGTGAAATAATAAGGATATTCAACTGAGCCATTAGAGAGATTGGGAAGATAGCTAACTTCTAAATTACAGCCGACATAGTTTAAATATAAGCCCATCCCTACGGTAGTATCTATATACATGACATAATATATAGTTTCATTTGGTATATTTTGATTATAAAAAGGTGGGAAAGTATGAACTGAGGCTACGTACATACTATCTTTTTTATTGTTCAAAGAATCATAAAATATCCAATAACTGCCGGGTAAATAATTAAAATATTGTTTTAGTTGTGTATTTACATAAACAGGCTGCATTGTTTTTTTAGAACAAGAAAACAAATTAATAATAACCAAGAAAGTAAATAATATAAAACCAAATTTCATCTATTTTTATATTTGCTTTTTTAATGCTTCTGTTTCTTTTTGCTGCTGTATAGCTTAAAAACTAAGTTCTTCTATTTTCTACAGCAATTTTAGTTCCATATTTATTGAAATTAAGAACGCTATGCCCATAAAAAAAACAGCCACCCTAAAGGTAGCTGTCCATTGTATATTTTTCCCAACATAGCTTACTTAGCAAGCGTCACCTTAAAAGTAACCTTACTGCCGTCCTGGCCACTGAGCACTACGTAATAATTACCCTCCGGCAGGTACGAAATATCCGTTTCAAGATGAGAATCATTAGTAACATCTTGGTGAATAAGGCCTTGTCCCATTATATTAAAGACATCTACGCCCATATGCTCTACTTGCCGGCCCCATCCTATATTCAAAAGTCCGGAAGTGGGATTTGGGAAAATAGTTACGTCCGCACGATTAATGCTATTTACCCCAAGCAGGGAGATATAAATAACATTTGAAGCAACAGACGGGCAGTTGCCGGTATCTTTTACCGCATAATAAAAACCAAGCTGGCCGGGATGATAGGTTTGGCCAATGGCGCCGGGAACTAAGACGGAATCAAAGTACCATTTATAACTTCCGCCCGAATTTGCGACCAGCAGGTCTCCGATAAGCGAAACCAGCGGGGCAACAGGTGTACTGTCGCGTATCATCAGGTAGGGTGTTGAGCTCAGCGTATCATGTGCATAGCAGCCGTGGTCAGTAGCGTATACCCTGAAAGTAACGGTATCTCCGTCAGCAAAAGTCTGGTCTAATAGGGTAGTGCCAGTGGCTACGGCCACGCTATTGACATACCAGGTTAACGTAGGGGCTATTCCGAAATTCGTATAATGGCCGGTAAACTGCACCAGCGAATCGAGGCATCCGGGGTTAGAACCTGCCGTTAACACCGTCCACACAGAATTGGGCAGATTTGGTATAACCGTCATAGTAATGATGTTGGAAACTGTAGTATGGTTGACGATGCAGGGATCGGGGGCGGTGAGCACACAATATACCAACTCGCCATTATGAAGGGTGTCTGTAATATACATGGGGCCTATGGCGCTGGGGACTGTATTGGTATCCACATACCAGGTTATCACATAGCCGCTTCCGGGAGATACTATAGTAGCAATAAACGTATCTATCGTTCCTGCGCAAATTGGATTTTTAGTGGCTATAACAGAAACTTCTGCGGTCAGCGAGTCGTGTACTATCGGAACTCCTACAGAATAAACCGTGTCATTATAAGGAGCCGAGCAGGATGAGTTAGAGATAACCCGGCAGGAAACCGTATCGCCAAAGCTGAATGTCCAGGTAATAGTGCTGCTATCTTCCCCTAATAAAGGCGAGCCATCTACCATCCACTGATAGACAGGGCTTGTGCCGCCGTTTATCGGGAATGCGGTAAAAGTAAGGGGGGTGATGCTGCAATAGGGGTTGCTGCCCGCAGTAAGTGCAATGACAACACCGGGAGCGATGCTGGGAGAGCGGTGTATAATAATGGTATTGGACTTGGCGCTGTCTAAACCGGCAGAGTTTGTATAATAAATTTCGCAATATACACTGTCTCCGTCAACAGGCGCTGTCGTATAAAAAGTATCAATAATAACACCGGTAAATACATTGTTGACGAACCAGTGATAGGTGGTAGTGCTGAAGGTATCTATGCTCTGCACGGCAGTAAACGTAAGCTGCGAGCCGGGGCAGGTGGTATCCGTATAGGGTGGTATAGAGATACTCACGGTTTCGGTAACCTGGGCATTTACAATACTGTGAATGCCTATGCTTAACAAAAACAAAAACGTAATTTTACGTATCATAATATTAATATTTACCCCATCCAGCCGGGGGAGGATAGAATTAGTTTGTGTAAAAATAATCTATTCATTTAATAATTCTAAAAGATTTTTAAAAACCTCATTTTTGAGGCCATTTTGAAGAAAATAATTTAAAGTTTGGATAGCGCTTTATTTTTTTATATTAAATCCTATCTTTGCACCCCCGTACAAACGGATCATCATCCGCTATAGGGCATTTTCATTATTTTATAATAGATAATTTTTAACGACAACCCATGCATCTAAAAGGTTTGGTTAAGTTTTTTACCGGCGCCCTGATATTGATATCGCTGTACCAGCTTTCTTTGACTTTAATTGTCCGGAACGAAGAAAAGAAATTGCATGCGCAGGCCGCGCGCATGGCCGCTGCACAGGCCGCGCCGGGAATTTCGAAAGATAACATGGACAAGCTTACAGATAGCCTCTATCAATCTGTTACCGACAGCATGCAGGGAGAAGTGATCTTCAGCGTGCCGGTGCTCAAAAAGTATACTTACCAAGATGCTAAAGGCGAAGAGCTGAACCTGGGCCTGGACCTGCAGGGCGGTATGAACGTAACGCTGGAAGTGAGCCTTGACGACCTGGTACGCTCCATGTCAAACAATCCCAGAGACCCTGCGTTAAACAGGGCTATAGCCGATGCAAATGCCGCCAAAGCAAACAGCGAAGCGAATTTCATCACCCTGTTTGGAGAAACTTACCAGAAAGAAAATCCGGGTGTGAACATGTCTTACCTGTTTACAAAACCTTCAGAAAAGGACATTACCCGCAACTCCACGAACAACGATGTGCTGGCTAAGTTAAATAACGAAGCAAAAGATGCCGTAAAGCGTACTTATAATGTACTGCAGACGCGTATAGATAAGTTTGGCGTGTCTAATCCGAATGTGAACCTGGATGAAAAGAAAGGCATTATCACTGTGGAGCTTGCCGGTGTCCATAACCCGGAGCGCGTGCGCAAATACCTCCAGGCTACTGCCAAGCTTCAATTCTTTGAAACCTTTACCAACGCGGAAATAGGCCCGGCGATAGTGTCTGCCAACGACGCGCTCTATAACTTTCTTTCCGGCACCGGTGAAGACAGCACTGCTGCCGACTCCACCAAAAAAGCAACCGCCGCTGCAGATAGTACATCAGGTAAAACAGGGAATGATACCGCCAGCCTTACCAATGTGCTTGGTAATAAAACAGCACAAAATAAAAAGGGTTCCAAAACCACCGATTCTGCGCAGCTAAAGCAGCAGGAAGCTATAAAGAAAAACCCGCTTATAGCTGTTATCATGCTTAACGCAACGCAGGAGAGCGGTTTTATGGCAAGCCCTGTAGTAGGGTATGTGCTTAAAAAAGATACTGCGAAACTGGACCGATACCTAACCATGGATGTGGTTAAAAATAAATTTCCGTCCAATGTGCATTTCGCTTATGGAGCTGATGATAACAAGAAAAACCATGACCCTAACGCACGGGTGCCGCTCTATGCTGTAAAGATGCCCCCCGGCGGCGGCGCAAGGCTGGAAGGCGATCATATCACTAATGCCCGCGCGGACTATAGCCCAATGAACGGCCAGCCGGATGTAAATATGGAGATGGATATTTCCGGCGCCCGTATCTGGAAGGACATGACGGGTAAGAACGTGGGTGGATATGTGGCCGTAGTGCTCGACGACCGTGTTTATTCCTGTCCCCGGGTTGATAATGAGATCGCTTCGGGAAGTACGGAAATATCGGGCTCATTTACCGCAGAAGACGCCCAGGACCTTGCAAACATCCTGAAATCAGGTAAGTTGCCCGCCCCTGCGCACATAGTACAGGAACAGGTGGTGGGGCCTACGCTCGGAGCTGAATCCATCAGCGCAGGCTTTAATGCCATCGCGCTGTCATTTCTGGCCATCTTCATATTAATGCTTGTATACTACAGCACCAGCGGTTGGGTGGCCTGTATATCGCTTACGCTGAACCTGCTGTTTACGGTTGGGGTGCTTTCCGCACTGCACGCCACACTTACACTGCCTGGTATTGCCGGGCTTGTGCTTGGTATAGGTATGGCGGTAGATGCGCACGTGCTTATCTTTGAACGTATCAAGGAGGAACTGGCAATAGGAAAGAATCATCAACAGGCTATAATTGACGGTTACAGGCGGTCGTACGCACCTGTGTTCGACGGGCATATCGCGCAGTTGATCACTGCGG
>Ga0207081_1014_pt1 | contig 32950 bp, 27 predicted proteins | sample Alteio_BWMinHeat_59_FD_153524 | JGI IMG/M metagenome (GOLD analysis project Ga0207081, IMG submission 153524) | Enriched cells from forest soil in Barre Woods Harvard Forest LTER site, Petersham, Massachusetts, United States -... | ecosystem: Environmental > Terrestrial > Soil > Temperate forest >... | reverse complement strand
AATTGCATAGACACGGGAGCGCTACGCTAACTCCCTCGCCAGTTGAATATTATTTAGCTTCGGTTCTATGAATACCGTCGGAGACGGGGTTTTATTTGTAGTTCCTGATGCCCTTCGGAACATCAGGAACAGCGGGACAGCGGGGGTGTCGTTGGTGAAAACACCAACGACGGCGGAACGACGGCGGAAAGCTCATTGCAAATTCTCAGGGGATTTCTTCGCTGCACTACGAAATGACGCGCTTTTTTGGGCAGTAGTGAGCAGAACTTCGCTCAATAGCGGGACAGGCGTATAAGCGAGCGTGGCAACGATGGCTAATAGCAGCCAAAAGCTAAGCATAAAAGTTATTTCTTCCATATTTATAAAAATTCTTTATCCACATATCTTTAAATGTGACCAATATCAGCGATCACTCAAACTAACAATCCCACCCTTTTGATTACCTTTGCGCCACAAAAAAATAATTATGAAGGAAGTATATATAGTATCCGCCGTACGGACGCCTATAGGGGCGTGGGGCGGAGCGCTGAAGGATTTTTCGGCAACAAGGCTGGGAGCTATAGCTATTAAGGGTGCCCTTGAAAGAGCGGGAGTGGGAGCGGAGAGCGTTAATGAAGTATTGATGGGCTGCGTGATGCAGGCCAACCTGGGCCAGGCACCTGCGCGGCAGGCATCGCGGTTTGCAGGTGTGCCGGACAATGTGCCCTGCACTACGATAAATAAAGTATGCGCAAGCGGTATGAAGGCCATAATGCAGGGTGCGCAAAGCATAATGCTGGGCGATAATGAGGTGGTGGTGGCGGGTGGTATGGAGAGCATGAGCAATGTACCCTTCTACAACGAAAACCTGCGCTGGGGCAATAAATACGGCAATGTAACGCTGATAGACGGCCTTGCCAAGGACGGCCTTACGGATGTGTACCATAACTACGCCATGGGCAATGCAGCAGATATGTGCGCGCGCGAGTGCAACATAAGCCGGGAGGCGCAGGATGAATTTGCGATAGAAAGCTACAAGCGCAGCCAGGCGGCATGGGATGCAGGAAAATTTGACAACGAAATAGTGCCCGTAGAAGTGCCGCAGAAAAAGGGCGACGCACTGAAAATAAGCAAGGACGAAGACCCGTGGAATGTGAAGTTTGACAAGATAGCCGGGCTGCGCCCTGCCTTCAGCAAGGAAGGAACAGTGACTGCTGCAAATGCAAGCACCATGAACGACGGCGCTGCTGCATTAGTGCTGATGAGCAAGGAAAAAGCAGATGCAATGGGCATAAAACCGATAGCTAAAATAATAGGCTATGCAGATGCGGAGCAGGCCCCGGAATGGTTTACCACTACCCCATCGGTAGCGGTGCCTAAGGCTGTGGCCAAGGCAGGGCTGAAAATGGAAGATATCAACTACTTTGAGCTGAACGAGGCGTTTAGTGTAGTGGGCATAGTGAATTCACAGAAAATGAACCTTAAGCCGGAACAGGTAAATGTAAACGGCGGCGCGGTGGCGCTGGGGCATCCGCTGGGCGCCAGCGGGGCGCGCATTATCACTACGCTTATCAGTGTGCTGAAGCAGAATGGCGGCAAGTATGGCGCGGCGGGCATTTGTAATGGCGGCGGCGGCGCGAGCGCGGTGGTTATTGAATTGGTTGATTAGTTGATAGGTTGACTTGTTGATTAGTCGCGAATTTTTTTAACCACATAGGCACATAGGACACATACAATGGCACATAGACTATATGGAAACCCATGTTTTCTATGTGCCTAATTGGTTAGTTTTTTCAGCCCATATCCCACTCACTTTTTTGGACACCGGAAGGCAACTCTTTACCATGCTGCGATCTGTAATAGCGTTACTCTATAAGCCAAAAACTTTATTGGTAGTTTATGCGGCTATTGCTTTGATAGCGGCGGTGCAGCTTGTGCTGGTACCACCCCATATTTTTGAAGGAAAGACCTATACGGATTACAATAATTACATCATCTTCAGGCAATCTTTTTTCCATCTCATAAAGGGTGAAAATATGTACATTCTTTACCCTGACGAACACTGGGACCTTTATAAATACAGCCCCACCTTCGCACTGATTATGGGCATTGTGGCGCACTTACCGGATATGATGGGGCTCTGCCTTTGGAACCTGCTGAATGCACTGGCCTTGTTTGCCGCAATCAGAATGCTGCCTTTTAATGTAAAAACACAGAGCCTGCTAATGTGGTTCGTGGCGCTGGAACTGCTCACCTCTTTGCAAAACGCGCAGAGCAACGGGCTGATGTGCGGCCTTATGATCGCTGCATACGCGTGCATGGAAAGGGAAAAAGTCGTTTGGGCTGCGCTTTGGCTGGTGGTGGCTACATTTATTAAAGTGTATGGGGCAATAGGGTTCTGCATGTTATTATTCTATCCGGGTAAGATAAGATTTGTGTTTTATGCCCTTTTATGGACTATTATATTGGCGGCAATGCCTTTGGCAGTAACTCCTTTCCAAACACTGGTATGGCAATATCACAACTGGGCAACTATGATGGCGGCAGATGCGGCGGCCTCATGGGGAATATCTGTAAGCGGATGGCTGCATACCTGGTTTGGCGTCAGCACAGGGAGAACATTTGTGACTTTGATAGGGGCGGTGTTGTTTTTGACTCCCCTGCTGCGTTACCGGCTATACCGGAATGAGGTTTACCGGCTGCTGATGCTGGCCTCAATGCTGATATGGGTGATCATCTTTAACCATAAGGCGGAATCACCGACTTATATTATAGCTGTGGCTGGAGTAGGGATATGGTATTTTGCTATGCCGAAAGCTGGCTGGCGAACGGCATTATTCTGGCTTGTTTTCATTTTTACGTCTCTTGGCACCACCGATATTTTTCCACCGTTTATTAAAGACCACTTTTTAAGGCCCTATACTGTTAAAGCCTTTCCCTGCATTGTGGTGTGGTGTGTGCTGGTTGTGGACCTGTTGCAGCTGAAGATGGATGCGGTGCTACCGGTGTTGGAAAAGAGAAGTACAAATGAGAATATTGCCCTGAATTAAGAAAAAGCAGAAAAATTTCCGATATTAGCCCTATTATTTCAATTCAATACAGCCTTTATGAAGGATAAGATAACCAAATTAGTTGCGCTGTTTGTACTGCTTGTGTGCATGAGCAGTTGTTTCGAGGGGACATGGCGGCGCTATGACCACCGATCGCACTACCTGCATAAAAGGCATTTTCACCGGTATCACAGGAACAAGGGATGGAATTAGTGGGGCGAAAATCATACAATTCATAAGACTGTATCCTTCGCGAGAAAAACCACCCCGGCTGTACTCGGCATTCGCCTCATCCAGCATCCCCTCCTTGAAAAAAGGAGGGGAGTGTGTGACGTACCTCGCTCAATTACCTGTCATTTCTTTTTATGACAGTTTTCAATTTAGCTTTTTCTTATAGGTTAGTATTATTCGGGTAAAGAGGATGAGAGACAATTTATTCATAGCGCTGGAAGGGATTGACGGGAGCGGTAAAAGCACCCAGGTGAAACTGCTGGCAGAAAAGCTGGAGGGTGCGGGGCATAAGGTTTATGCCACCTTTGAACCTACGGATGGTATGATAGGCACCATGCTGAGGAATATACTGAGGGGCAGCATTAGGGCAGACCACCGGACTATAGCGGGCCTGTTCCTGGCAGACAGGCTGGACCATTTACTAAACGAAACAACCGGCCTTGTGAAAAAAATGACAGATGGATATACCGTGATTACCGACAGGTATTATTTTTCATCGTACGCATACCACGGCGCACATATGGATATGGATTGGGTAATAGCCGCCAATAAAATGTGCGCGCAAATATTACGGCCTGACGTCAACATCTTTATAGACGTGCCGCCGGAAGTAAGCATGGAGCGGATAGGCGCCAACAGACAAGCGACAGAGCTGTTTGAAACGCTTGAGAACCTGAAAAATGTGCGTGCAAAATACTTAGAGGCATTTGAAAAATTAATTGGGAAGGAAAATATTTTCATTACAAATGGGAACAGGCCCCCTGAAGCAATAGCTGAGGATGTATGGAAGGAAGCAAAGCGGCATTCATGAAGATGACAAAAGGATTTTTGGTGCATAGCGAAGGATTTTTCCAATAGTGCCGTCTAAATAATAAACACATACCTATGTTGAAAAGAGCCTTGTTATTAATTATGATGGCTGCGGTTACTTTACAAAGCCATTCACAGGTTGGGCCGGACATTACATCCTGGATACGCAATACTACCGCAACCGGCTACGGCGGATTTGTAACTAATGTGCAACTGGTACAGTACGATGCGACAGATGTTTTCATTAGCGCAAGTTGCATACCTGGCTATGACATAGGCCCCTGGCCTGGCGACCCGAATGTGCCATCGAACCTGAATTTCGTTTACAAGATAACACGCAACCCCGTGCCAAATACGGGAACGCTTACCGCTGTAGGCCTGGGCCATGTAGGTGTATGGACAAACGGGGTTTCCATCTTTAATACCCAGGATGCCATGAGCTATAATAACCTGGGAAAATGGAACCAGAATGCATATGTTTTTGAGGGTAGCAGTTTCGATAACTGCCTGGGGCACCCGGCGCCGGGCGGGGAATATCACCATCACGTAAGCCCTAAATGCTTGTATACGATAACGGACAGTACACACCACTCCCCTATCATAGGTTATGCTTTTGATGGCTACCCTGTATACGGCGCTTATGGATATACGGATACTAACGGGACCGGGGGTATAAAAAGAATGCGCAGCAGCTTCCAGTTGAGGACGGGAATGGTTCACAGAGATACGCTGCCGGATGGTACGGTACTAACCCCTGCTCAATACGGGCCTGATGTAAGCAGTACTTACCCGCTTGGCAGCTACCAGGAAGATTATAATTTCGTTGCAGGCTCCGGCGACCTGGACGTGCATAATGGCCGCTGGTGCAAGACTTCTGATTACCCTGCCGGTACTTACTGCTATTTTGTAACCCTCGACTCGGCCCTGCTACCGCAGTACCCCTATACAATAGGGCTCACCTATTATGGTATAGTGCAGGCCGGTAATACAGGGCCAGGCGGCGGGCATAATACCCCACCCGGAGGCACTACTGTTTATTCAGGTACAACCAGCGTGGCGCAAGTTGATCCTAAGGCATTTTCTGCGGAGATATTTCCTAACCCTGCCACTTATTATGTAAACCTTTTCATTCAGCCAATAGTCAGTAACAACTTTACCGTTACAATTGCCGATGATGCCGGCAAAACGGTGTTCACCCAAAAGAATATTCAGCCTGCCATATTGTATTCTCTGCCGGTGTCCAATATTCCGACAGGGGTGTACATTATGAGTATAACCAATGAGACGATCTCTTATTCGCAAAAGGTTGTGATAACTAAATAAAAAACTCCGGTGATCGAATGGCCATTCCTCTATAAAGGGATGGCTATTTTTTTGTCTGCATTCATCTGCCAATAAACCCAACCCAACAAGAATGTCTTATACCATTTAGACGTAAAGTTCCGGCATGATCATTTAACCGCTGAGGCACGAAGACGCAAAGGCTCATGTATTTACACTGCCGATTTTTAATGTCGAAATGGTATTACACTGTGCCATGCTGAAGACAAATTGCGAAAATGACAATTTTTGTTAGGCGTTTGTTATCAAAAAAATAGTGCCCGAAAATTGATCTTTTCTTACATTAAGTAAGTATTTTTATATAACTTTATTTTTTGAGAAAAGTCAATATTTACCTATTGTTATTTCAGTTGCTTTGCATTTGTTCTTACCCATATAGAACGAATGGTTATTATTACCGTTGCCTTATTTGAAATGATTAAATACCCAAACAATGAAAGGACTCTACACCCTGCTGTTTGCCGTGCTTTTTGCATGGAGCCATAGCGCATTTGCCCAGACAAGTACTTATACATTTACCGGCGCAGCGCAGACCTATACGGTGCCCACAGGAGTAACCAGCGTTACCGTGGATGCGCGGGGCGGATGCGGCGGGAGCGCCAGTTATACTTATTTAACTACTTATGAACCTACGTATTACAGTAGGGGGGGGTACGGTGCGCGGGTTGTTTGTTCCCTGGCGGTAACTCCGGGACAGGTACTAAATGTGTATGTGGGCGGTAATGGAGATACTTCAAACTGGCACTATACCGGTTCGACTACTTACTCTCCGCCCGACACTGCCCATGGAGGGTGGAATGGAGGGGGTAGTAGTATAAGTTACGATTCTACTTATTATTATTATTATTATTACACAGGTACCCGCGGCGCCGCCGGCGGCGGGGCTTCAGATATTCGCACCGGGGGAACGGCGCTTACCAACCGGGTGATCGTAGCAGGCGGTGGCGGTGGCGCTTCATGGAATTGCTCTACCGTAAATTGGGGCAGGGGAGGAGATGGAGGCAGCCTGACAGGAGAAAATGGGTACGATTGTAATATGTATTATGCTACAGAGTGCGGCGCCGGCGGCACTCAGTCAGCAGGTGGTGCAGGAGCTACTTATTACGGATGCAGCAACGCCGGAACATTAGGTATTGGGGGAAGTACAGATACATGCGGTACCTATTATTATTATTATTATGATTACGGCGGCGGTGGCGGCGGCGGCGGCTATTATGGCGGCGGCGCCGGTGCTTACGGCGGCGGCGGCGGCGGGTCTTCTTATACAGACGCTACACTAGCAACCGCAGTAGTAAGTACCAGGGGCTATAATACCACAAGGGCGGATACTGTGTTTATTACCGTTAACTGCTCACCAGGTATCATCAATGGCGTTACCTCAATTTGCGCAGGTTTCACTACAACACTCACCGACACTGTGAGCGGCAGCAGCACCTGGAGCAGCAGCAATACTGCGGTAGCCACAGTCAATCCTTCCACAGGTGTTGTGACCGGGGTGTCGGCAGGCACGTCTACCATTACTTATTCGGTAATGGCCTATTGCGGCAGCGTATATACTACTGCCACGGTAACGGTAAATCCGCTGCCATTACCAATTATCGGTACAACGGGCGTATGCATAGGGCTTACTACAAATCTGATCGAGGCCGCAACAGGCGGTACCTGGAGCAGCGGCAGCACTGGTATAGCCACGGTTGTTCCTACTTCGGGTATGGTTACAGGAGCAGGCTTAGGAACATCTGTCATAATTTATTCGCTGCCAACGGGCTGTACGGCAACTACCGTTGTCACCGTGACTTCTTTATCAACGCCAATAACCGGCACGGCAGTACTATGCGGCGGGGCAACTACAACTTTGAGCGATGCCGTGACGGGCGGCACCTGGAGCAGCGGCAATTTATCGGTCGCGACCATTAATGTTTCTTCAGGCATGGTTACCGGTGGCAATGTTTCCGTGATCAGCACAGCAGTTATCACCTATACAGCGACGGGTGGCTGCAGTATTTCACGAGTGGTAACGGTTGACCCGCAACCTGTGCCTATCGGCGGGGCAGGCAGCTTTTGCGCGGGGACAACAACCTCTTTATATGACGCAGGAACGGGAACATGGAGCTGTAGCCCGGCTTTGATCGCTACGGTAGACCCTTCATTGGGTGTGGTTACCGGCGTGGCCGCAGGAACTGCAACGGTATCTTATACCCTTGTTGGAGGATGCAATGCAACAATGGCAGTGACCGTAAACCCATTGCCATCGGCGATTACGGGCGCGGCCAGCGATTGCCCCGGGGCGATCATAACACTAAGCGATACAACCACAGGCGGCTTCTGGGTCAGCAGCAACACTACGGTGGCAACTGTTGATGCATTTTCAGGCGCAGTAACCTACATTTTGCCCGGCAACTCAACGATCTCGTATATTTCCGGCAGCGGCTGTGCGGCTACTGCAATAGTCACGGTTAATATGAGCCCCTTACCAATAACCGGGACACTAACCGTATGCGCCGGGTCTTCAACCACCCTGGGCGATCCCATAGGCCCTGGTACCTGGAGCAGCGGCAGTACTTCCGTAGCAACAGTTGACGCATCAGGCAATGTGTACGGGGTATCAGCAGGCACCGCAAATATTTCCTATACCCTGGGTACCGGCTGCTCAGTGTCGGCAACCGTAACGGTAAATCCGCTGCCCTTCCTGGTAGTAGGTGTTTCGCAAACATGCGTAGGGCTTACGACTTCACTGAGCGATGTGTTAACAGGCGGCACGTGGAGCACCGGCAGTTCTTCGGTTAGTTTAGGCGCAACAACCGGCTCGCTAACCGGGACCTCTGCCGGTGTGGCCATCATTACTTATACATTGCCTACGGGCTGCGCAATAACTAAAACGGTAACGGTAAATACAGCACCGGCAGCCATAACCGGAGCTACCCACGTTTGCCCCGGAGCTATCACGCCGCTAACTGACGCCGCAGGGGGTACCTGGAGCAGCGGCAATACTGCAATAGCTACAGTAGGCTCAACAGGCGTGGTCAGCGGTATAACGGCAGGCACTACCATAATATCTTATTCGATTGGCGCAGGTTGCTCTACTGCAACTGTAGTAACGGTTAACCCGCTGCCACCGGCACCAGGTGGTATTGCAGCACTCTGTGCAGGATCAACAACTGCGCTGAGTGACTGGCCCGGAGCCTGGAGCAGCGGTACTGGTTCCATTGCAACGGTTGGCGGCACAGGTATTGTAAGCGGGGTAACGGGTGGCACCGCAAATATTACTTTTACATTGCCGACAGGTTGCTATACGGTGAGAACCGTGACCATTAATCCTTTGCCGTTACCCATTACAGGCACATTGACACTATGCCCCGGCGCAACAACAAGCTTAAACGACCTCACCACCAGCGGCTACTGGACCAGCGGGAGCAGCTCCATTGCGACGGTTGGCCTTGCTTCCGGAATCGTGAGCGGCGTAGGGCCGGGTATGTCAACAATTTCCTTTACTGCTACCGGAACAGGCTGTAGCACAACCGCGATAGTAACGGTGAACCCATTGCCTGCCGTAATCCCGCCAGCCGCCGGGATCTGTGCCGGTGCGACGGTAACGCTAAGCGACGCCACAAGCGGGGGAATATGGAGCAGCAGCCCGGGATCCTCTGCAACGGTGACCTCAACAGGTACTGTGAACGGGGTGACTGCAGGCACAGCTGTGATCTCGTATACACTTGGCACAGGATGTGCGAGGACAACCGTAGTAACCATAAACCCCTTGCCAACGGCCATCAGCGGACCTACTGCTGAATGTGTGGGCGCTACTATGTTAGCATCTTCCACTCCAACCGGAGGCACATGGAGCAGCACTACCACAAGCATAGCGACAATCGGGCCTACGGGTATTATTACCGGCGCGGCTACGGGCACAACAGTTATCATTTATACCACAACGGCGGGTTGTAAAGCGCTGACCACCATAACAGTGAGCCTTTCGCCGACGTCTATTATTGGCGCACCTTCAGTATGTGCAAATGATACCCTGAGCCTAAGCGATGCAGTAGGCGGTGGGGTATGGACGAGCAGTAATACCGCAGTGGCAACGATCGGTTCGCTGACGCCTGTTGTAACAGGTGTGGCCACAGGAACCACTACCATAACTTATTCACTTGGCACCGGCTGCACAGTTACAAAAATTATAGCTGTCAATCCTGCACCGTCTGCTATATCGGGCAGCGGGAGCATTTGTATAGGGTCAACCATCGCGCTGACCAGTGGTGGAGGCAGCGGCGCCTGGAGCAGCAGCGCAACTGTGATCGCGCCCGTTTCGCTTATTGGGGTTGTCACAGGTGGCGCCGCAGGCACTTCAACCGTTTCATATACTCTTAGCGGCACGGGCTGTTCAGCAAGTGCTGTAGTTACCGTCAACCCAACCCCATCGGCAATAACAGGAACTTTCCATGTATGTGTTGGCAGTACAACTACTTTAGGCGATGCGATAACCGGAGGAACATGGACAAGCAGCAGCACGGCTATTGCAAGTATTGACCCAACAGGCATCGTAACGGGAGCATTGCCAGGCACCGCAGCAATCAGCTACTCATTGGGCGCGGGCTGCCTGGTAGCAAAAATTGTCACTGTAAACCCAATGTCAGCGATAACGGGAAACCTGGGCATTTGTCTGGGCGCTACAACAGCCCTTGCAGATGCAACTTCCGGCGGCACATGGAACAGCGGTGCTGCTGCAATTGCCCCGGTGAGTGTTGTTGGCGTTGTATCCGGCGCATTGGCAGGCACTTCAGTAATTACTTATACCAGCCCGGCGGGCTGTGCTACTACTGCTACCGTCACGGTGAACCTTGCACCCTCGGCCATCAGCGGCACACTGCATGTATGTGCAGGCGCTGCAACAACATTGGGCAATACCGCAGGCGGCGGAACATGGACAAGCGGTAATACGGCCGTTGCTATGGTTGGCTCAACGGGTGTTGTGTCCGGCATCATTCATGGCACTTCAACGATCACCTATTCATTGGGCAGCGGTTGCACAACGACAGCTACCGTGACCGTGAACCCTGCGCCTGACGTAATAACAGGGACCTCGAATGTATGCCCGGGCTCTACGGTGACGCTAACCAGCGGGACTACGGGCGGCACCTGGAGCAGCGCCCCAACTGCTACAGCAACGGTGAGCAGCACAGGCGTGGTTACCGGATCATCAGCGGGCACCGCAATTGTTTCCTACACAATAGGTTCGACAGGCTCACTATCCGGCGGATGCGCCACTTCTGCATTGGTAACCGTGAACCCATTGCCATCGCCGGTAAGCGGCGGCGGGGCAAGCGTGTGCGTAGGCGTGACAACAACCTTAACGGACGGTACAAGTGGCGGAACATGGAACAGCAGCAATACCGGCGTTGCAACAGCAGACCCGTTGACAGGAATTATCACAGGTGTATCTCCCGGCCCGGCAACCATAACCTATACATTGCCCACAGGCTGCAGCGCTAATGCGGGCGTGGTCATTAATGCAGCCCCGGCGCCGATCTCAGGAAACGAAAGTGTTTGCATTGGTTCCATAACAGCGCTAAGCGACCCTGCCGCCGGCAGCGGTGTATGGAGCAGCAGCAATACGGCCATAGCAACCATATCTGCTGCCGGTATTGTGAGCGGCATTGCGCTCGGCACTTCAACGATCAGCTACTCAGTGGGCGGCTGCCCGGCAACAGTTGTAGTAACTATAAATTCATTACCGGGAGCTATTAGCGGCGCCGCAAGAGTGTGCGCGGGCTCCACCACCATATTATCCGACCTGCCTGATGGTGGTACCTGGAGCAGTGCAACACCGGGTATTGCAACCGTTGACGAAACAAGCGGCACGGTTTCAGGGGTGGCGGCAGGTACCGCTAATATTGCTTATTCCCTGGGGGCAGGTTGCACCGTTTCAACAATAGTGACCGTTGACGCAGTTCCATCGCCTATTGCCGGTGTTACGGAAGTATGCCTGGGCTACACCACGCCGTTAAGTGATGTATCAGCCGGCGCATGGAGCAGCGGTAATACGGGCATAGCCACAATAACGGGCAGCGGTGTTGTGCGCGGTGTGGCCGGGGGACCGTCAACCATAAGCTATACCAATAGCGCAGGCTGCGCCGCAACCCGCTTAGTTACGGTTGTTGCGGTGCCGCCTATCCTGGGCGTAACCAATATGTGCGCATTCAGCGCCACACTTCCGTTGTATGATTCTGCAACAGGCGGCTTCTGGACGAGCACTTTGGCAAGCATATCATCATCAGGGGTCGTGACGCCTTATTCGGCCGGCGGGGTGACCATTACTTATACAATACCGCTTGGTTGTTATGTGACTGCCACGCTGACCGTAAACCCGTTGCCCGGGCCGGTTGTTTGCTTAAGCCACTTATGTTTGGGAAGCACAATACCGGTAAGCGATACTTCCTTTGGCGGCGTATGGAGCAGCAGCAATACGTCGGTAGTTAGTGTTTCCGCTTCGGGCATTGCTTCGGCTCTGTCTGCCGGGGCGGGTACCATCAGCTATTCAATGAGTAACGGTTGTGCTACCGTTAAAACCGTAACGGTTGATGTATTTCCCGCCGCAGGTACTATTACCGGGGCGTCAGTGGTTTGCGCCGGTTCATTTATCGGTTTATCTGATGTTGCAACTGGCGGGGCCTGGAGCGCGGTAAATACTTCCGCAACCGTAGTTTCGACAGGCTCACTATCTGGCGGGGTTGTTTCCGGGGTATCGGCGGGAACGGATGTCATCAGCTACACCCTGAGCAATAGCTGCGGTACGGTTGCGGCTTCAAAAACGGTTACTGTCAATCCATTACCCGTTGCGGGAACGATCACCGGGCCGTCAAACGTATGCACACGCGACAGTATTGTCCTCGCTGATCTGGCGCCGGGAGGTATTTGGAGCAGCAGTACAGTATTGGCTACCGTTGTAGGCGGAGTAGTTTCTGGTTTGTCTGTTGGAGTGGATACTGTAAAATATACGGTCACCAATAGTTGTGGTGTGGCCTTTACTACAAAACCGGTTTCGGTAAATGCCCTGCCGGATGCGGGAACGATCCTCGGCATAGACTCTATTTGCCAGGGAATTACTTTCCCGCTGGCGGACTTAGCTGCCGGTGGTGTATGGAGCAGCAGCAATGATCACATAAGTATTAGCGGCACGGGCATTATCAATGGGGTATCACCCGGCTGGGACACCGTTACTTATGCTGTCACCAATACCTGCGGCACCGCGGCAACCAGCCTGGCCGTAAAGGTTAACACCGCGCCGCAGGCAGGAAGCATAACCGGCGGCACAACTATATGCAGCGGATCCAAAGATACTTTGATCGGTTCGCCATTGGGTGGCGGCTGGAGCACCAGTAATAGTAACGCATTGGTTACGGCTATCTCAACCGGCGTGGTCATTACCGGGGTTTCCGCAGGAGCAGATACCATTGCTTATACCATGGCCAATGAGTGTGGCGGGGCCGTGGCAATTTTCCCGGTAATGGTTTATACTATTGAGGAGTGTGATTCGATGACAGGGGTAGCGGCCTCACCCGCTCCGATGGAGAGCGAGACGTTGAGAGTATGGCCCAATCCAAATGATGGAGTGTTTACCTTGTTGCTATCGTCAGCAACGGATGAACCTGTGAAAGTGACGATAACCAATATAGTGGGAGAAAAAGTAAACGGGTTCACCACCGTTACCAATAAGGCAACCGAGATAAAGCTGAATGACGCAGCGGGTGTTTATTTTGTGACGGCCTCAACGGAGAAAGGGAATTATGTGGCCAAGGTGGTGTTTGCGAGGTAGGTAGGGGGCATTAAACTACCTGCCAAAAAAGGTTGCTGATTACTACATTTGCCCTATCATTTTTTTATATTTTTGTTGTACCAATAAGTATTTCTCAAATTGTCAAATTTAAATATCCGCATGTCGTAAATGTCGTATTCCTCACCTCCAAAATAGTTTCGTTATGAAACAGCTTATGAAAATGTTACCCACCATTGCGCTGCTGATGATAGCAGGCAATACCATTGTAAGCGCACAATATATTACTGTTACCATTGCGGGAACCGGAACAGCCGGATACAGCGGCGACGGGCGGCCGGGCAACCAGGCCAATATTAACGGCCCAATGGACGTCTGTATAGACGCTGCCCACAATGTTTATTTTGTTGACGCGGGTAATTCGAGGATCAGAAAGGTATCGGCAACTACGGGCATTATTACTACGGTTGCAGGCGGCGGCGGCTCAACAGCAGATGGCGTGCCGGCCACAAGCGCTTCTTTAACCGCCCTGACAAAAATGTGTGCGGATGCAGCCGGAAATCTCTACATCTCCACATCGAACAAAATAAGAAAGATAACCACCGGGGGCATTATAACAACCGTTGCCGGAACAGGCGTAGCGGGCTATACCGCTGACGGGGTATTGGCAACTACAGCCGAACTTAACGGTCCTGTAGGTGTTTGCGTTGACGCCACGGGGAATATTTATATAGCAGATGCAGGTAATAACCGCATCCGGAAAGTTACTGCAGCGACGGGCATCATCAGCACCATTGCGGGAACAGGTACCTTTGGAACTACCGGTGACGGAGGCCCCGCAACGGCAGCGACGATCAGTAGCGCTAATTTCCTGTGCATAGATGATTCCGCCAATGTTTTTTGTGCAAACAGCAGTACTATTAGAAAAATAACCGCAACCACAGGCGTAATTAACACTGTTTGTTCCAGCTCGGAAATTAATGGCATGTGTACCGATGGCCATGGGGATATTTATTATGTGCAGGATAGCTGCGGATGCCAGAAATTTAATTTGGCCACCGGCATTACAACGCTGATAGCAAATGACGGGATAGATGGTTATAACGGAGACGGCGGCAATTCGGTTATTATGGAATTGAATTGGCCTAGTGGAGTATGCCTTGACCCTGCCGGTAATATTTACGTAGCAGATAAATCAAACAACCGCGTAAGAAAAATTGGTATATTAACGAGCGCGCCGTCTTTTATTTATGGTGCAAGCCAGCAGATCACTCCTTGCCCGGGATACGCTTCATCACTGAGCACCCCCTTGGCCGTTACTGACCTTGATACGTCTGTGACCGAAACTTGGACTGTGGTTACTTCGCCGACGATTGGTACCCTGGCGGGGTTCCCGGCAACGGCTGCGTCTGGCGGCAGAAGCGGTCTTGCAACTCCTTCCGCGGCTACTTACACGCCGTTTGCTGGCTATTTGACCGGGACTGATTCATTCGTGGTGCAGGTGTCTAACGGGACGTCATCAGCCACAGCAAAGATATACGTTTCCATAAATGCTGCGAGCCCCGGAACAATCTCAGGCGCATCGGTAGTCTGTGCGGGAGGGTCAACCATTGGGCTTACGGAAACAGTTTCCACGGGCGCCTGGAACGTCAGCAACCCAAATGCTACTATTGGAACCGACGGCAGGCTAACCGGCGTTACTGCGGGTACGGATACTGTTAAGTATACGCTTTCCTTTTGTGAGATGACCACCACACACGTTGTTACAATAAATCCTCTTCCTGCTACCGCACCAATAAGCGGCAGTGATACGGTATGTGTGGGCGCAACTACAACAATGAGCGATGCCGTGACCGGCGGGGTATGGACTTCATCTTATATTTGGGATTTCACCATTGGTTCCAGCTCAGGAATTGTTACAGGCGTGTCTTATTCATACGGGCCCGATCAGGTATCTTATGCTGTAAGTAATGCCCTGGGATGTACGGCCACAGTTACAAAGCCATTAACTGTGATGGCTGCGACGATGGCAATATCCGGCGGTAGTACGATTTGCATTGGGGCATCTGTCTCATTATATGAAGAGATTGCGGGCGGCACATGGAGTGTTAGTAACGGCCACGCAGCAATCACGGGTTCCGGCTCTTATGTTACATTGACGGGAGTGACTACGGGGTTGGATACGGTGATATATACCAACACTAATGGGTGCGGAACGGCTACTGCTAAACAGGTTGTAACTATAAACCCGCTGGTGGCGCCGGGAACATTGTCCGGGCCGGGCACGGTATGCGTTGACGCTGAAATAGTATTAACACCGTCAATACCCGGTGGTAGCTGGACCGATGCGAACGGGGATGTTTTTGCTTTTGGCGATGGCTATGTAGAAGGTTGGACTGCCGGCATAGATACCGTGTATTATACGGGTGTGTGCGCCTCATCGGCTGTGGCCGCGACCATTACGGTCAACCCTTTGCCCGGGGGCACAATAGCAGGACCTGCTTTTGTATGTCTGGGTGCAACGATCACTCTGACGGATATTACATCCGGTGGCACCTGGAACGCCGACAACCCCAATGCAACAATTGTTAGCAGCGGAACCGCATCTGCCGTAGTGACGGGCATTACACTGGGCACAGACATTATCTCCTACGCAAGTACAAATATGTGCGGCACCGGTACCGTGTCGAAATCAATTACAATTGATCCTGTTATCTCGTCTTCCGGCACCGTCTCCGGGCCTTCGGCGGTTTGTACGGGTGCTATGATTGACCTGATAACCACGGCACCCGGGGGGACATGGAGCGCCACTAATGCAGATGCATCGGTAGCAACATCAACCGGTATTGGTATTGTGACGGGAATGAGCGCAGGGACAGACACGATCGTGTATACTGCCGCGTGCGCTACCACTAATGCAACAGCCGTGGTGACTGTGCACCCCTCTCCCTCCGTTGGCGCGATAAGCGGCAGCGATACCCTATGTGTGGGCGCGACAAGCATATTGTCTGACGCTGTGACGGGCGGCACATGGAGCAGCATGAATCCGTTTACTGTTTCTGTGAGCGCAACCGGAACAGTGACCGGTTCCCATTTCGGCAGCGGTTCAATAAGATATACAACGAGTAATGCCTGGTGCACTGCTTATTCATCAAAGACATTGACCATTTATGCCCCGGCTTCGGGCATTTCAGGCGGCAGCGTAGTGTGCCTGGCGTCGGCAATAAGTTTATCTGACGCTGTACCAGGCGGTACGTGGAGCGCAACTAATGGCAATGCAACAATAGTTAGTACAGGGGGAGGATCAGCAACGGCAACCGGCGTAATAACGGGCTCTGATACGGTGATCTACACCAATACAAACATGTGTGGTACGGCAAGCGTTACACAGGTAATATCAGTAAACCCGCCTGCTGTTGCTGGAACAATTTCAGGCGCAACAAGTGTATGTATCGGGGCTGCTACTGCTCATTATACAGATACATCTCCCGGCGGCACATGGGGCACAAGCAATACCACTCTCGCACATATTGGCCCGGCAGGGTATTTGACCGCGTTGATCGCTGGCCCGGATACCGTCGTTTATACAGTAAACAGCGGATGTAATGTTGCGGCAGCAAGGTATCCTATATCAGTTGGTACTTACGCAGGTACTATTACCGGGCCGGCGTTCGTTTGCCCGGGCAGCACAATTACTTTGACAGATGCTGCTACCGGCGGTACATGGAGTGTGGGTAACAGCAGTGTGTCCGTATCGGGTGCAGGCGTAGTTGCGGGCGTGTTGCCAGGTGTGGACACGGTCTTCTACTCCGAAACTAATGCTTGCGGCACAGGAACTACATCGGCAATAATTACATTTTACAGCATTCCTTTTGCGGCCCCAATTGGGAGTCCGGCCGACGTATGTGCCGGTGCAACAATTACAGCAACAGATATTTCAGGTGGAGGGGTTTGGAGTGAGGCCACCGGCCACTTAAGTATTTTATCTTCCGGAATAATAACGGGTATTTCGATGGGAACGGATACCATAAAATATACCTTGTCAAATTCATGCGGCTCTGCAACTGCGTCGCGGTTAATTACGATCAATCCATTGCCTGACGCCGGCACAGTAGTAAGCGCGGCTTCTTTGTGTGCAGGGGCTACGACCGTAGCTACCGATGCAGTTGCCGGAGGGCTATGGAGTGCCGCTACCGGTCACATAAGCATTTCTGTTACCGGGGGCGTTAGTGCTATTTCAGCGGGAATAGACACAGTAAAATACTCGGTAACCAATTCGTGCGGCATAGCTACAGCATGGCAGTTAATTACCATAAACCCATTGCCGGATGCAGGCACAGTAGTAAGCGCGGCTTCTTTGTGCACAGGGGCAACGGCCGTTGCTACCGACGCAGTTGCCGGGGGGCTATGGAGTGCCGCTACTGGTCACATAAGCATTTCTGTTACCGGGGGCGTTAGTGCTATTTCAGCGGGAATAGACACAGTAATATACTCAGTAACCAATTCGTGCGGCACAGCTACAGCATGGCAGTTAATTACCATAAACCCATTGCCGGATGCAGGCACAGTAGTAAGCGCAGCTTCTTTGTGTGCAGGGGCAACGGCCGTTGCTACCGATGCGGTTGCCGGGGGGCTATGGAACACAACCACAGGCAACTCAACGACTTCTGCTTCCGGCGTTATTACCGGGGTCACAGCAGGGCTGGATACCATCAGTTATACCGTGACAAATACATGCGGCGCGGCAACTTCAACATGGGCGATTACCATTAACCCGTTACCGGTTGCCGGAACGATAACAAGTGAAGCAGGCAGTGTATACGTGGGCGCCACAATTACGGTAACTGATGCCGCACCCGGTGGGCTATGGAGCACAAGCAATGATGACGCATCGGTTTCGGGTGCGGGAGTTGTTGCCGGCATTGTACCGGGAATAGATACTGTTGTATATACGGTCACTAATTCATGTGGCTCAGCTACTACCTATACCATAGTAGAAATAACAGGTGCTAACACGAGCGGCATTACACCCGTCAATAGTTCTTCAATCATGGTATTTCCTAATCCTGCAGCATCTATCCTGAATATAGAGTGGACGGATATGCCTGATAAAACTGCAACCATTGTTATTGCAGATGTAACAAACAGGGTAATATGGAAGGGATATTTATTGAATAATACGGGCAATAAGGGCGTTCTTGAGTTGAATTTATCAGGCCTGAGCGACGGAGTTTATATGCTCTTTGTCAACGGGGCATCCGCTCATTATACGGAGAAGGTCGTGGTGAGTAAGAGGTAGTGGGCTGTTTTTGATATCATTCCCCAATATCATACACCATAACCGTACTCCAAAACAATAAACCCCTGAAAACAACAGTTTGCAGGGGTTTATTTTCATTCACTGGTCGCAAGCGTCCCGCTTCGACCTCACATGCCGAAGCGTCTGCTCCCGAAAAGAAACACCGTATCGCATCCCTTATTAACAAAGCTGGTGTTGGCGAAGTATCTCAATAAGGCGATGTCCGATATCATAAGAAATAAGAAAGTCAATAAAAGCAGCCCGAAAGTGCAAGAGTATTTGCGAGGTAATTTGCAATTTGGCAACGTACCGATGCGCACGTCCTCATTTGGAATTGTAAAGATTATAGAAGTCATTAAATACCTGGCTTTCCGCCCCTGTTATTTTTTTTCCTTTCAATCTTCGTATTTACCTCTTAATTCAAACTTATCGATATGAGTAAAATTAGTATGTCCATTTAAGAGATTTGGATTTTGTTCCTTTAAATATTGCTCTATTTTTGAGAGTGCAGACAACCTCAATCTGGGAACTTTTATACTATTTTGTAAATAGTTAAAGTAAATGTCACTTACTTCTTTCCATGTCTTCATAACACTTTTCGTTGATTCTAATATTCAATTATTGAATAAAAATACTATCCAAAAAACTATATACCATGTCACAAAGGCCAACAGACAGATTGCACCGATAAGGCGAAAAATTGCTGAAAAGTATTGGTCAACTGTTTTTACTTTTCCATTTATACGCACTAAGTGGTTCTCTATCCATTCTAATATCCGCACCATAAAATAGATTTCACATAAAACTACAAAACATAACCTTTCTCTATGCATAAGCTATTTCGAAAAAAAAATACTTAGCACTGAATATAGTAAGTTGAAAAAAATAAGTTAGTTATACGCATAAATTACGTGATCGGAATAAAAATAAAAGCAAGAAGGCGTATAGTCCTCCCAACATGCCTGATATTCATTGCCATTACCGTAATTTGAAACATTTACTGAATTAGGCAACCCTCTTTCAAATTTCACCATTTCAATTGTCATTCCGAGCCATATTTTATGATTTTTAAGTGCAAAAGCCTCCTCCTTAGTACAGCCATATTTTGTTATGATATATCCATACTCTCTGTACTCTTTATCTCTTTCTTTTCGCACTTTCAATTCAGCAATCCTTTGAGTTTTTTCTTTTTCAGCGATCTCCTTTTTCCCTGCTGGAGTTTTATAAAAAGAGTCCAATATTTTTTGACGGGCAACTTGTTCTGCGGTGATAATGCTATCTGCTTTTAGTTGAGCTGCGTGCCCTATAGAATCATGGGTATGTCTTTCAATTTCTTCACGGTCAAAGTTGGCATCATCACATGAAATAAGCCCAACTACAAGGAGAAGGATTATTCCAGACAATTTGAATTGGGCATTCAATTTCACAAGATTTCTTTTAATAAAACTACAAAATTATTAATAATCCCTAAACCATTTCAAGTAACGGTAGGAATGCGAAGGCAAGTCTATTTGTACACTAAGCTGTTCACCAAAACAAAAAGCTAAATCAAGTTGCTGAAGCTGGAATAAATAGAAAATTGTATTACTTTTGTAACAACAGTACCCGTCTTGCATACCATCAGAACTGCAAGCGGGTCATTTTTTTTATTCTTATGACGAACAAGCCCGCTTATACTATTGCGGCACAAATTGAGCTTCTAAAAAGCAGGGGGATGCTTTTTAAAAATGAAGCCAATGGCCATCACTTTCTTAGTAACATCAGCTACTATCGCCTGAAAGGCTATTGGTGGGATATGCAAAATGACCTTACTAACCATACTTTCAATATCGGTACTTATTTCGAAGATATAATAGACCGTTATAATTTTGACAGACACCTTAGACTTATCTTATTTGATGCAATTGAAAGAATTGAAATTTCACTTCGCTCAAAAATGATTTATCATTTATCAATAGCCTATGGCCCGTTATGGTATTTAGACACCGCATTATTTGATAGTGCAAGTATCTACAGCCAAACCCTTATTGATTTGAACAAAGAGTTCAGCAGGAGTCAGGAAACATTTATTAAAGACCACAAACAAAGATTTCCCAATCAGGATGCCGATGCCTGGAAAATAATAGAAGTGGCATCAATGGGTACTTTATCCAAACTATATAAAAACCTTAGGCATCAGCTACCGGAAAAATCAGTTATTGCGAAGGAGATGGGGTTGAATTTACATAGTGAGTTATCGAGTTGGTCAGAAGCCATTACCTATGTTCGAAATATTGTTGCACATCATTCCCGGCTATGGAGCAGGAGCATGGTTAAAAGGCCTATTGAAAAAATTGTGAATCCAAAGGGAGCGTGGTTTTCTTCCGCGCTATTGCCAGTGCAGTCTAAGAAACCTTTTTTAATTATTTCATGCATGGTTTATTTATGCAATGAAGTAACTCCCAATCATCAAATAAAAAATAAACTTTTGCAGCTTATAAATAACAATCCAACAACTCCAATATACAAACTTGGCTTTTTAAATAACTGGCGTAACCATGCCATCTGGGCATAAAACTATACATCTATAGTCAACAGGCAAGTGCCCTACTGAAAACAAAAAAACCCCTGAAACATATCGTTTCAGGGGTTTTTCAATTATTCTGAGGTCGAAAGCGGATTCGAACCGCTGTAGCAGCTTTTGCAGAGCTGAGCCTAGCCACTCGGCCATCCGACCTTAGGAGTGCAAATGTAGCAAAAAATCGTTTCTTTGCAACACGGGCCACTTTATAAATTAGGATGGTTAACAAAATAAATTCTACCAGGTGGCGCAGTTATTTTTCTTTTTTTTAAGGCGAAAAAGCTGCGAATACTGAGCTATTTAAAGATTTTTCAACGCAGAAAAAATGGAAAAGAACAAGTCAAATGGTGGAAATTATTTTGTTATCCTTCCTATATGAGTAATAACATGGTACATCCAATCGGGGAGTCGGAGCTGATAATTACTGCTCACGGCACCATATATCACCTCGATATTGCCCCCGAACACCTTGCCCCTACTGTCATATTCGTGGGCGATCCCGGCAGGGTGAAGGAAGTGTCCAAATATTTTGACCGGGTCACTCATACAGCCCACCACCGTGAATTTATTACGCATACCGGGTATATAGGAAATAAACCAATTACAGTAGTAAGCACGGGCATTGGGCCCGACAATATAGATATAGTGTTCAATGAGCTCGACGCCCTTGCGAATATAGACTTCAAAACACGGACTATAAAGGATAATAAAACGGCGCTGTCCGTATTCCGGCTGGGCACCTGCGGCGCTTTGCAGGCTGATATACCCATTGACAGCCTTATTATATCTTCCCACGCCATAGGGCTTGATAACCTTATGCACTACTATAAAATGCACAATACGCCCGATGAAAGCTACATACTCCATGAGTTCAGGCACCATACTCGGCTCGATATGAGCCATATTATTCCCTATATCAGTGAATCTTCTATTTCCCTGCGCAAATATTTTGGGCCACCCTATCACCACGGCATTACCGTAACCTGCCCCGGGTTTTACGGGCCGCAAGGGCGCACATTAAGGCTGCCACCGGCTTTTCCGTATCTTTTAGACGCTATGGCTACTTTCAAATGCCATAATCACCGTATCGTCAATTTTGAGATGGAAACCTCCGCTATCTACGGCCTGGGAAAACTATTAGGCCATAAATGTATATCAATTAACTCCGTAGTAGCCAACCGCGCCAGCAAAACTTTTTCTAAAAACCACAAACTTGCCGTAGACCATATGATAAAGGGCGCACTGGAAATTATTGCCGGAATATAGTTTCATGGTTCCCAACCTCGCTTGTTCATTGCAAGCTTAGGGCAATCATTACACATCTTAAATTTTGCTATCAAAAAAAGCCACCCAATAGTTTAGATACAAAACACACAGCACAGTCGCCCCTTTTTTAATAAAAGCGCTTTGTTATTGCGATTATTTTTATGTATATTTATATTGTATTTTAATTATTATGTTTGCTTAATGCCTGCAACGTTTTTGCGTTCTGTTCCGGCCGATGCTGGGTACTGGCCGACAAAAAGATGAAATAAAGCGAAGCGCGGGTATCGTTGGTGAAAAAAACACAAACGTCGTCGGAAAAGGTTTGGTTGAAAAATAGGGACAGGCATGGATGGGAATACAGATGAAAAAAGGGGCCGCTTATAAAGCACATTTTTTGTAGTTTTGTTATAAACTAAATTGTTATGACTGACACTGAAATATTGCGTGAACAGGTGAAGGAATATATAGATAATGCTGATGCAAAGTCATTGAAAATAGTACAGGCAATATTGGAAATAGAGCAGGCTGATGATGAAGATTGGTGGGATGAACTCCCGCATGAAGTACAAACTATGCTGAACGCGGCAATAAAAGAAGGTGAAGAAGGAAAAGGTATCACCCATGAGGAAATGATAGAAAAATACCCCCAATGGTTCAAAAAATAGTTTGGCTGCCAATAGCGCAAGCTACTTTTATTGAAACTCTGAAATATCTTGAAACAGATTTTTCTGAAAAAGAAATTCAAAAATTTGTTGACAGGGTACAGCAAAAATTATTGCTGATAAAGTCATTCCCGAAAATTGGCGTTAGCTGCAAAAAAACCGAATACTTATAAAACGGTCATACATAAAAAAGTAATTCTTTTTTATAAACACAAGCCAGTTAAGAATGAAATTTTACTTTTAGGTTTTTGGAATACGCTTCAGGATCCGGGAAAAATAAAGTGGTAAAATTAAGGCCCTGCCGATAGGAAATTTTCAATTGGGTTTGGTCAAGGTGATACGTTGGGAGAATGGGTTTTATTAGCAGTTCCTGACGCGGGAGGCTAACATCAGGAACTAATGCTGTCTTACGCGAGATTTGTTGGTGAAAACACGAACGACGGCGTAATTATCTTCCTTCCCAAAACACCCGGCAAATCATGAAAAAAGGGGGAGGGTGCTGTGTCCAAAAACAGTCAAACCAGCGCCACTACTACATTCCACCTCATCGGTTAATTTTGCCCCTTTGTGTCCGCTCTCAACTAATCAACTAATCAACCAATCAACTATTCAACCAGTCAACTAATCCCCCTACATTTGCACTCATGTATCCTGATTTCCAGTACTTGTTCCAGGCGCTTTTTGGAACAGAAATGCCTGAGTGGCTGAGCATTTTTAAGACATTCGGGTTTTTAGTGGCCTTATCTTTTCTCGGCGCTGCCTGGGCTACCCATGAGGAACTGAAAAGGAAAGAAAAACAAGGCCTGCTGCAGCCGGAAATAAAAACCATAGAAACCGGGAAGCCTTTAACAGCCGGCGAACTGATCGTTTCAATTTTTATTGGCTTTATTGCAGGCTTTAAGATAGGCGGCCTGTTCGGCCATTTTGCAGAGATATCGCCTGACCCGATGGGGTACCTGCTTTCACTCAATGGCAATTTTGTTGCCGGCCTTATAGGCGCTGCTATTATTGGCTACGGTAAGTATGCCGAAAAGAAAAAAGAGGCAAAGGATGGTATCCAGGTAAAGAAGGTAGCGGTTTACCCGCATGAATTAATGCTGGAGATAGTGATGGTAGCAGCTATCGGCGGCCTGGCAGGGGCAAAATTGTTCAATGCATTTGAAACCTGGGACGACTTTATCAGGAACCCCATACGCAGCCTTACTTCATCGAGCGGGCTCACATTTTTAGGGGGGGCTGATCGTCGCAACCATTTCTTTCTACTATTATACCCGCAGGCACAAAATACCGTTCAAACATATGTGCGATGCCGCCGCGCCGGGGATTATGCTGGCATATGGCATAGGAAGGCTTGGCTGCCAGTTTTCAGGCGATGGCGACTGGGGCATTTATAATACTGCCTATGTATCGGACCCGGACGGGACACTGAGGGCCGCCACCCCTGCCGATGGCGCACATGCCTTACAGATGATCGGCAATACACCATATGCTTATTTTCCGGCGCCGGCGGGGCTTCCCCGCTGGTTATTCGGCATGAACTATCCGAATAATGTGGGGCATGAGGGTGTACCGATACGGGGGTGCGTGGGGGAATACTGCAATGTGCTGCCTGTGAGTGTATTCCCCACTCCTGTTTATGAGGCCATTACCTGCATACTATTGTTTTTTGTGCTGTGGATGCTTCGAAACAAGCTTAAGGGTACGCTGCAAATGTTTGGTACTTACCTTATCCTGGTAGGTGTGGAACGCTTTATTGTAGAGCTGATCCGTGTAAACTACAAATATGACTGGGGTTTTGTGCATCCCACACAGGCGGAAATATTATCTGTGGTATTGGTTATAACCGGGCTGGGCCTGTTGCTTTTTTATAAGGACAAGAACCTCTCCCCGGCCGTCTCCGAAAGAGAGGTAGATGTTACATAAACGCGAGACCACGGTAATTCATGTGTAAAGTGTATTTAATTTATACGATACTTGCGGATTGGGGCTAATTTTTTAAAACATTCAAATTAGCTAATTTGAACACCTCGCCCATGGTATAAGTATGGATTCCTGTTACGTGCCTGAACGTGGCATTGATCATTGCATGCGCCACCTCATTGCCTTGTATTGGTTTTAGGCTGCCCAGGCCGTGTATCTTACCGATTAAATTCATAATACCGATACCCAATCGCTCTCCCGTTCTTACTTTCTGCCGCTCGCCGGCAAGCATGCCCGGACGGATAATGTGAATTGTCTCAAAAGGCAGTTTCTTAATGTCGCGCTCCAGTTCGCCTTTCATTTTTGAGTAAAATATCTTAGAATCAGGGGTGGAACCGGCCGCAGAAACCAGTACATATTCTTTTACATTATTGGCGGCGGCGATCTTTGCAAATGCATATTGATAAGTATAATCTATTTTATACTGGGCTTCTTTGCTGCCCGCAATACGTAGTGTAGTCCCCAGGGCAGAGTAAAGCACGTCTCCGGTTACCAGTTTTTTCCAGTTATCCTGATCATCAAAACTGATAATATGCTCTTCGAGCTTGGGGTGAACGATGTTGGCGCTTCTCCTGACAAAAGTTTTCACCTTTTCGAAGCGGGTATCCTTCAGCAATAATATCACCAATTGCTCCCCTACCAACCCGGTAGCGCCTATAACTATTGCAGTCTTCATCTGGTAAAGTTATACTTTAAATAAAGACATGAAATTTTTATGCCAACAAAGGGTAATTGGGTAATTAGGTAAAGGAGTGGTATCAATTAAATATGTCAAAATATTGCATAAAAAATTCACCACATAGGCACATAGGGCATATAGTAAGGCACATAGACTTGTAATAATAATGCGCATATGTGTTTCTGTATGTGCCCTATGTGCCTATGTGGTGAATATTATACCGATAAAAAGGTAATGGGTTAAAAAGTTAAAGGGGGGGCTGGGGCCGATTACTACTGAGTGTAGTATGTGCTGTTCAATTCTGTATTTGCCTGTTCTGCGGCCTCTATGTTTGCAAAGGTTGACAGGGGCTCTCCCTTGCCTTTGCGTACGGCTGTGGTATGCTCAAAATGAGCGGATGCTTTCTTGTCGTTTGTTACTACGGTCCAGCCGTCCTTTTCGGTATGCACATCCTTCGTACCGAGGTTGATCATCGGTTCTATTGCCAGCACCATGCCTTCTTTCATTTTCTTGCCATCCCCTCTTTTGCCGTAATTAGGCACCTGGGGGTCCTCATGCAGTTTTTTGCCTACTCCGTGGCCTACCAGCTCGCGAACCACCCCATAGCCATGCTCCCTGGCTGTAAATTGCTCAATTGCAAACGAAATATCGCCTACCCGGTTATTTTCCCTGGCCTGCGCCACGCCCAGGTACAATGATTCCTTTGTGATCTTTAGTAATTGCAGCACCTCCGGCTTTACATTGCCAATGGCAAAAGTATACGCTGAATCGCCATGATAGCCATTCTTATAAAAACCACAATCCACGGATATAATATCGCCGTCCTTAACCTCATAACTGCCCGGGAAACCATGCACTACAACGTCGTTGACCGAAATGCATAAAGCGTACGGGAAGTCATTGTATCCTTTAAATGAAGGCACTCCGCCGTTATCGCGGATAAAAGCCTCGGCCATTTTATCAATAGAAAGCGTAGTGATACCCGGCTTTAAAAATTTTGCCACCTCGGTTAAGGTGGCAGAAACCATTAAAGCGCTTTTTCTTATTATTTCAATTTCTTCGTTAGTTCTAATATTTATCATTCCATCTTAAAATCAAAAATCAAAAAGTCAAAAGTAGAAAGCTGATGTGTATCTCTTATGACGTATCCTATATTTCCTACGCTGATATACGACTGGTAGCTGTACCGGTAGCGGTACGGCCTGTTATGCGCCCCGTTTTCATTAAACCGTCGTAGTGATTCATCAGCAGATAGCTCTCCACTTGTTGCAGTGTATCAAGAATTACACCAACACCGATCAGCATAGAAGTACCACCAAAGAAAGAAGCAAAACCACTTGTAACCCCTAATAACGTAGCAATACCCGGAAGAATACCTGCTATAGCGAGAAAACATGCGCCTGGTAATGTAATACGGTCCATGATGGTTGCAATATAATCGGCCGTAGGCTCACCTGGTTTTACGCCTGGTATAAAGCTGTTGTTGCGCTTCAGGTTGTCGGCCATTTCTGTAGGGTTAAATATCAACGCCGTATAGAAATAGGTGAAAGCAATAACCATGATAGCATAGATAAGATTATACCACAACGAACGGTTATCAGACAGGGCATGTACAAAGCCGGCAGCTTTTTCGTTAGTTGCAAAGCCTGTAAAAATTGTGGGGATGAACATCATGGCCTGGGCGAAGATGATAGGCATTACACCGGCTGAATTCACCTTTAACGGAATGAAATCGCGCGATCCGCTCACTTCCTTGGCCGCATTACTGCTGCCTATGATACGGCGGGCATAGTTAAGCGGTATCTTACGCACCCCCTGGGTAAGTAATATGAGCCCGATGATAACAGCAACGAATATAGCAATTTCAATAAGGAATATAAGCAGGCCACCGCCGCCGCCAATATTCTTCTGGCTGAACTCCTGGATAATAGAGTGCGGGAAACGGGCAAGGATACCTACCATGATGATGAGCGAAGTACCATTCCCAATACCGCGGTCGGTTATCTTTTCACCCATCCACATTACAAACAGGGTACCAGCCGTAAGCACAACAACCGTTGTCATCCAGAACAGGAAGGGGCTGTAATCAGGCGCCAAAGCCTGCGCATATGATGGAGAGCGCAGGTAAGCCACATACGCGCTTGCCTGGAAAGCAGTAACTATAACGGTAAGATACCGGGTGTATGAATTGATCTTACGGCGGCCGCTGTCTTCCTTTTGCAATTTGGCCACCTGCGGTATCACAATACCGGCAAGCTGCATGAAGATAGAGGCAGAGATATAAGGCATTACACCCAACGCGAAAATAGATGCACGGCTAAATGCACCACCCGCAAACATGTTTAAAATACCAAGTATACCGCCCGGGCCATTAGTGTCGCCGAGCCTTGAAGGGTTAATACCCGGCAGCGCGATATAGCAACCTACACGATATACGAACACAAGCACTATTGTGTACAGGATACGTTTACGAAGCTCATCTATACTCCAGATATTTTTAAGCTTATCAATAAATTTCTTCACAGGAACTGTTGTTAATCAAAAATGAAATGCGAATAAACGATAAAAGACGCATTTCACCAAAAAATGCGCCTATTATGTCTTAAAGAATCTCTATAGTAGCTCCGGCTGCCGCGATGGCTTCTTTGGCTTTTGCGCTTGCCGCATTCACCTTAAAGGGTATCTTGGCTTTAAGCTCACCGTTTCCTAATATCTTTACAAGGTCGGTCCTGTTGATCAGGCCATTGATATACAGGATGTCAGGAGTAAATTCAGCTAAATTATATTTCTCGATCAAAAAATCAAGCTGGCCCAGGTTAAACACTTTGTATTCAACACGGAACGGATTAATAAATCCCCGTTTTGGCATACGGCGCTGTAACGGCATCTGACCGCCCTCATGGCCTCTTTTGGATTGATAACCGGTACGTGCCTGCTGGCCTTTGCTGCCTTTTGTAGATGTGCCGCCATGGCCACTACCTTCACCACGGCCGATACGTTTTCCTTTTTTGGTTGAACCTTCTGCAGGTTTCAGATTGTGCAGTTGCATTGTTTACAATTTTTGAACTTGCGCGGAATGTGTAACCGCTCGCAAATCAGTTAAAAAAATCAGTTCGGCGGCTCACTATTAAAGGGAACCCCATTTATCTACTTTACTTCTTCTACTTTCACTAAGTGATGAACGGCCTTAACCATACCCATTATCTGGGGAGTTGCCTCTACTTCTACAGTGTGCAACATCTTGCGCAGGCCCAACGCTTTCAGCGTACGCTTCTGGCGCTCCATTCGGTCTATCCCGCTTTTCACCTGTGTTATTTTTATCTTTGACATGTCTTTTAGTATATAGTCGTTAGTATATAGTAGAGAGCCGTGAGCCGATTGATATTAAATAAGTTAACTCCTGCGTCCACTCTATAACCCTAATTCCAAATCACAAATTACTAATTCCAAAATTACCCGTTAAACACTTTCTTCAGGCTGATATTCCTGTCTTTTGCCACTTTAATCGGCTCACGAAGCATTGCTAAAGCAGTGAAGGTAGCCTTAACCACGTTATGCGGGTTAGCGGAACCGAGTGATTTTGAAAGCACATCGGTAATACCTGCTGCTTCAAGCACAGCACGCATGCTGCCCCCTGCAATTACACCTGTACCATGTGCTGCTGGCCTGATCATCACTTTAGCGGCGCCTTCTTTAGCCAGTTGCTCGTGTGGAATAGTTCCATGCATTACCGGTACCCTGATGAGGTTTTTCTTGGCATCATCAATACCTTTTGTGATCGCTTCCTGCACTTCTTTAGCCTTACCGAGGCCATGGCCTACCACCCCATTCCCGTTGCCTACTACCACAAGCGCCGAAAAGCTGAATGCACGGCCACCTTTTGTAGTTTTCACCACACGGTTGATAGCCACTACTTTTTCATGAAGGTCCAGGTCTCCGCCTTTTATGCGGCTAATTTGTTGATTCGCCATTTTTTTAAAAATTAGCTGATTAGCTAATTAGCTGATTAGCTAATTTTCCACCAGGTTATAAACTTTTATATTTTACCTTTTTTAAGAACTAAGTGCATCAGCTGATTAGCTAATCAACTAATTAAAATTTCAATCCACCTTCACGGGCGCCATCAGCTACTGATTTTACACGGCCATGGTAAAGATACCCGCCGCGATCAAAAACACAAGCTTCTATGCCTAATGCCTTTGCCTTTTCGGCAATTGCCTTACCTACGCTCAAAGATTTGGCAACCTTGGTACCGCCAAGCGCCGCAATATCCTTCATACGGGAGTTTGCTGCGGCAAGAGTGGTGCCGTTATTATCGTCAACCAACTGCGCATAAATATCATTGTTGCTGCGGAATACAGAAAGCCGGGGCTTCTGGGCAGTGCCGTGAAGCTTTGTACGTATGCGCCAGCGTAATTTCTGACGGCGGATTACTTTTGGATCTTGTGACATTTTATCTGAGTTATTACGGGCTCACCTGCTATGAACAGATGGCTACCGAATTTTGAATTTGTCTGAACCTTGATTTACCTGATTAAAGGATTACCCGGATTCTTTATTATTTACCTATTAACTTTCTAACCTATTAACTTTTTAACCTATTAACCTATTTTCCTGCAGACTTACCTGCTTTGCGGCGCACTATCTCATCGGAGTAGCGCACACCTTTGCCCTTGTATGGTTCAGGCTTGCGGAGGCTGCGTAACTTAGCTGCTACCTGGCCGAGTAATTGTTTATCAATAGACTCAAGGATGATCCTTGGGTTTTGTCCTTTCTCAGCAATTGAAGATGCTTTGATCTCCTTTGGCAATTCAAAAATGATATTGTGCGAAAAACCTAATGCAAGGTCTATCATCTGGCCGGTAACGGCAGCACGATAACCCACACCCACCAGTTCCAGCTCTCTTTTGAATCCGGTAGTAACCCCTGTGATCATATTAGCTATGAGCGAGCGGTACAGGCCATGCAACGCACGATGGCGTATCTGGTCTGTAGGGCGCTCTACTGTGATCTGATCGCCATCTACTTTCACGGTAATATCGCGGTCAATTGCCTGCTTTAATTCACCCTTCGGGCCCTTTACTATAAATTCGTTTGCCGGCGAAATAGTTGCTGTTATACCCTTTGGCAGAACTACCGGTTTTTTACCTATACGAGACATAAAAAATTAAAAATTAAAAATTAAAAATCAAAAAGCTGTGTTCAGTTACCGTATAGAGAACTTAAATTTTCAGCCTTACCCTTTATTACTTTACTTTTATTAGCTTATGTGATGATCAGCTAATTAATAAATATTACACATCACTTCACCACCCACATTTTGCGTACGTGCTTCTTTATCGGTCATAACACCTTTAGAGGTAGATACGATAGCGATACCCAAACCGTTTTGTACGCGGCGGATATCAGCAGGCTTTGCATATTGGCGCAGGCCCGGACGGCTGATGCGCTCTAATGACTTAATTGCAGGTTCTTTGGTCTGGGCGTCATACTTCAAAGCTATTTTAATAAGGCCTTGTTTGTTATCATCCTCAAACTTGTACTTCATAATGTAACCTTTTTCATAAAGTATCTCGGTGATGCGCTTCTTAACATTTGAAGCAGGAATCTCTACAATACGATGACGGGCCATCTGTGCGTTACGGATACGGGTCAGGAAGTCTGCTACTGGATCTGTTACCATTTTTTTAATTAAGTTTTGTAAATAAAATTTGTTACGAGTATCAGGAGTATCTCCTGATACTGCTGACTTTGAAACGTTTTATCCATTCCCCCTTCAGGGCCTGGGGTTTTACCAGCTTGCTTTACGAACACCTGGTATCTTGCCATCCAATGCCATGTCGCGAAACACAAGGCGACATACACCGAAATAGCGTAAATATCCTCTTGGGCGGCCTGTAAGCTGGCAACGGTTCCTTAAGCGTACTGCTGAAGAGTTTCTCGGAAGTTTATCCAAACCTGCGTAATCTCCGGCTGCTTTCAGGGCTGCACGTTTTGCGGCATAGTGGGCCACCATTTTCTCGCGTTTGCGCTGGCGGGCTTTTATTGATTCTCTTGCCATATTTTATTTTTGTTTTAGTAGATAGTCGTTAGTATTTAGTAGATAGTCAAAACCCGTAAAACATTATTGACTCGCCGTCTATCTACTATGTACTAATTACCAATTACCTGTTTATTTACTGGTTTTCTCCATGTTTGTAAAAGGCATGCCCATTTCTTTCAAAAGTTCATACGCTTCTTCATTCGTTTTCGCGGTGGTCACAAAAGTTATATCCATCCCGCTGATACGTGTTATCTTATCAATGTTTATTTCAGGGTAGATGATCTGCTCTGTAATACCCAAAGTATAATTGCCCCGGCCATCAAACGATTTTTCACTGATCCCTTTAAAGTCGCGTACACGCGGAAGCGATACGGAGATAAAGCGGTCCAGGAATTCATACATCTTTATATGACGCAGCGTAACCCGGCAGCCAATCGGCATGTTCTTACGCAGCTTGAAGTTGGATATGTCCTTCTTCGACATAGTAGCTATGGCCTTCTGCCCGGTAACCAATGTCATTTCGTTTACGGCGTCGTCAATCATCTTCTTATCGGAAGTGGACCCTTTCACGCCCTGGTTCAGGCAAACCTTTGTAATGCGCGGGCATTCCATCACTGACTTATAGCCAAATTTCTTCATCATTGCAGGGATAACTTCCTCCCTGTACTTTTTTTGCAGCCGTGGCCTGTAATCCGCAGGCAATGCAGCCTGGATGCCTGCTGATGCGGCACTGGTTTTCGGGCTGTTTGTTGTTGTCTTTGCCATTATTTAATTGCCTCCCCTGATTTTTTAGATACACGTACAAAACCTGTTTCAGTACGGTCACGCCTTACACGCGCCGGAGCTTTGGATTTAGCGTCCCACAGCATCACGTTAGAGATGTGTATCGGCGCTTCTTCCTGCACTATTCCGCCCTGCGGATTCTGTGCATTAGGCTTCAGGTGCTTGGTTACCATGTTCACACCTTCTACCAGTACGGTAGGGCGTTCATCATTCGGATGTACCGCAAGCACTTTGCGTGGTTTGCTGCGGTCTTTATCATCGCCCGCAAGAACGACCACGTTGTCGCCTTTCTTAATATTGAACTTCGGTTTAAATCTCTTTTTCATTTGAAAATGTTTGTCTTTTCAATCCATTTTTTCAAACGGGCTGCAAAGGTACAATAATTTTTACAATACTTCTGGCGCCAGGGAAACAATTTTCATGTATCCTTTGTCGCGTAATTCACGGGCTACCGGGCCAAATATACGGGTGCCGCGCGGCTCGTCTGCTGCGTTAA
>Ga0207081_1013_pt1 | contig 33624 bp, 39 predicted proteins | sample Alteio_BWMinHeat_59_FD_153524 | JGI IMG/M metagenome (GOLD analysis project Ga0207081, IMG submission 153524) | Enriched cells from forest soil in Barre Woods Harvard Forest LTER site, Petersham, Massachusetts, United States -... | ecosystem: Environmental > Terrestrial > Soil > Temperate forest >... | reverse complement strand
CTCCTTTATATATATTGCAACTGGGTCATTATAACAAAGCCGGGAACCCCGACCCAGGTAAAACGACCCAGGGCCTTTGATCCAACTACTTAGATGAGTTCCAGCCGCCAAAGTCGCACTCCTAAAACAAATACAGTTGGCGGGCGTCTTATGGGGCTATAATTCGCGGTTAGAGGCCCTGCCGGGGTTCTGGGCTGGGCCCAGATCAGCATCGAGGTGGCTTATGTCTCCAATGCTAATGTGGCCGCTGGTTGTGTGGGGAGTAATTACCACTGTCCTCATCGTCCTCCTGATCTATCGCAGCACGCTTACTATGCAAGAGGACGATCAGCTCTTCCTGGGCGAATCAGAATCGCACATGGAGAAAGAACAGATCGAGATCATGGCCAAGGTGAACAAGATCACCCCCGTGGTCAAATGGATTGGAGCTGCTTCGGGAGTGCTGCTTCTGGTGATCGCCGGCCTGGCGGTGTATCAGGGTCTGCAACAGATGCAGTAGGGCCTTGACTTGAAAGTGGTGCCGGGAACAGGACTTGAACCTGCACGCCTTGCGGCACTGGATCCTAAGAACAAGGGTTTGTGGTGCGGACGACAGGAATCGAACCTGCAAGCCCTTGCGGGCAATGGCTCCTAAGGCCATCGCGTCTGCCAGTTCCGCCACGTCCGCGCCGGGCGTTCACGTTTTGTGCATATCTTCAAAGAACCTTGGCGGCATCTGCAACATCAGTATCGTGGGCCGCGTCATAGTTGTCAAAAACCTGCCGCGTTAAGTGCCCCGTGATTCGCATGGCCACCGCCGTGGGAACCCCGCGCTGGCGCATTCGGCGCACAGCGCTGCGCCGCAAATCGTGGAACAACAGGCCGGGCAAACCAGCGGCCTTGGTTGCTTTCGCCCATGCGCTGCGAAAGTCCAGAATGGGGTCACCGTTGGGCCACGTGAACAGATAGCTGTCAGCGTTCTTTCCCGCTGCACTCCCCTCTAGAACCGTACGCACGTCGTCGGGCAATGCCACGGCCCGCGCCTTTCCGTTCTTCGTGGCCCCGGCAAATAGTCTAAGCCAACCGGCGTCCAGTTGCATAACCAGAATGTTTTGCAGTTCCGATTTCCGGAAGCCAAGCCGGTAGGCGGTCAAACACAGCGCCCGCAGCCCCGGTTCCTTGATGGCCGCGTGCAGCTTTTCAAAGGCGGCTTCCTCAATGAATCCGGCCCGTGGGGTTTCCGGCAATCGCGTTGGGAACGGTGGCACGTCCGGAACTAGGCGCGGGCGCTGTTCGTATCCAAGACGGTATGCGCGGCGCAACAGTTGCAGTTCGCGGTTCACTGTCGAAAAGCGTGCGCCCGCTTTCAGCCGGGCCGCTAGGTAGGTCTCCAAATCGTTCTTGGTTATCAGCGCCGCCCTGCGATGGCCGAACACTGGCGCGACGTGCTTGTTCCACCGCTGTTCCATTCCTTCCACAACTTTGCCAGCGCGTTGTTCGCGCCACAGCCGTGTTGGTTCAGGCAAGTTCTCGGGAATCTTGCGCAGGATTTCCGTCCGCTTTGTTTTGAACAAGGCAGCGCCCAAGTCTTCGACAAGGGTTTTCTTGCTGCGGGAACTTGGCAGCGTGCCTGCTTCCGTTTCACCGATAAGCTTCGCCAGCAGCTTGGTTGCTCTTGATTCGGCAGTGCGTTCGTTGTGGCATAAGCAGAACTTGGACTTTTCCGTGTGTTGTTGACCGCCCGCTGACCAGCGGAGCCAGTAACAACCCTTAGGATGCCGTTTCGATTTTCGCAGCCACAGGCTGCCAGTGCCGTACAGGCGTGCCATGCGTGGAGTCTACAGGAGGATTGCCACGCCCGGCGAGCGCGATACTCTACCCGGCTGGCATCCTTTTACCGTATGCGGCTCCCGTTGTTTCGTTTGTCGGTAAAGGACGCCAACGTGGTCAAGGACTAGGACCGATTTGACAATGGTCATCGAGCACACTACGCTTTTGCCACCTAGATATTAAGCGCCACTATGTTCTGCATACGCTGCGGCATTGACTTGCCCGATGATTCTGAGTTCTGCCGTAGGTGCGGGCACGCTCAGGCTTCCCCGCCCGGCGTGACGCTTCAAATCCAAAATGTTGCTAGCAGCAGCTCGGAACAACTGGCCTCAACCACTTCTGGCCCCGGTGTCGCGGCGGCCCCACTTCAAAGCGGAACACAAACCACGACCAAGCCCGGACGGCTGAGCGCACTTAAGAAGTTGAAACGAATTGCGTGGCGCGTTACCGCAGGATATCTGTGGTTGAGGTTCGTAGTTGACAGCGTTGCCAGTGACAGTCCCCTGCATTCAGTCGAAACTTTTACCGTCCACAGATGGACAGCATATTTGTCATCAGTTGGTTTCGCACCGGGTAATCCTGATTACATGCTGCCCATTCTCAAGATGGGATGGATGCTTACAATAACTGTCCTCGACCCGTGGCAATTTGTCGGATTCTGGGTCTATGTTTTTTTCTTTCCTCTGTGGATGCTATTTCGCGTTTGCTTCGGAGAGCACCTGAACCAGTCCCAGAGCACACCGCAGGCGTTGGGCAAGTCGCAACAACGCAAAGCGCTTCTTCCGGTTTCCGTCGGGCTGCTCATCGCTTGGTTTTTGCTTTATGGGAACTCGACAGCCCCCAAACAGATTCTAGTTGGTGTGGTTTGTTCCGGAGTTTTCTTTGTATCACTGGCGTTCCGAGCATTCCACAGGGCGCGCCCCTTGGCTGAGAAAGATATTGTCCTCGCACCTGGCTTGGAAAAATTGGCCGCGTCTGCGGTCGCAGATACGACGCGGTTGAAGCCTGCGAACAAGAGTGCGGCAGGAGTAAATATCAAGTTCGAGAAGTTCCACAAGTGTCTGCTAGTCTGGTTCGTATATTTTTTTCGCGGAAGGCGCGGTCGAGACCGCGTGGCGATGTATATCCTTGTCGAGTACGTTGCTTTTCTGCTTCTATTGGCGTTCTCGGCTGTATTATTTTGGGGTCTGACTATACGCTTCAGTGCACCATCATTACTCTCGGTAAAGCAATCTTGTTTGCTCAGTGCGTCTCACTTTCTGCCGGGAATGGTCGTGCCCGGTGTTCCGTCGACCCTGCCTTTGTGGACGCAATTCGGACCATCGTTGACGGCATGGATACTGTTCGTCTTATTTGTCGGTCCCGCAGCTTCACTTCTTCCTGCGCGTCAAGGTGTTTATGCAGGGCAACTCGATGCTAAGTGTCGTTTGTTTCGCAAGCACGTGGTAAAGCTTAAGGAGCGGATTCGACATATCTGTGAGACCAGAGACCGGCTTCCAAGCTAACCTACAAACTTTGATTTTCGACGCGGCCTGCTAGGTCGCAAAGGGAACGCCATATGGCTATATCAACCTGCCCAAAATGTGAAAGCACAATCTTTGAGATACGGGAAAATTCACCGCGCAATTCCAATTTCAAATTCATTTTTGTTCAGTGCGCGAGTTGTGGTGCAGTTGTGGGCGCGATGGACTACTTCAATATCGGCACAATGCTTCAGGCGCTCGCCACAAAGTTAAACCTAGGCCCACTGTGAGAGAACGAGTACGCTACGGGAGAATCCAAGAATGAAATTTCTAGTTCCAGCAGCTAGGAGCCCTGAACAGGCGGAAGAAGTATACGAGGGTATCAAGAAGTTTGCGAAACAAACGCTGGGCTGGGAAATCGAATCAGCCCGGATTTGCAGCATAACGTATAAAGACAAAATGAAAACCGTTACTGCTACCGTCGGTGGGCACGAACCGAGGGAAGGCGAGGTCGTTGTCGCCATTCTGGAGTCCAATACCTACCTCGTATGCACGCCCAACCGTGGCGTTCTACGCGGTATGCCAATCATGGTAGGCAAACAAGAAGTATCGCACGTGGAGCTCTTCGAACCTTAAGGACCGGCCAGCTTTCGACGGCGTTTGTTGGTTCTTTATCAGCAGCAGTGGAGGCCGATAGTCAGGCAAGGGCCGGTAAGCATGGCCCATGCTTTGGCAGGTATCTACCGGGCTGTTCACTTGCCAGCTTTCGCAGCAAGGGCTTCGTCCTCTTGCTGCAATGAACCACGCAACAGCGGCGCAGGCCACGACTGGGCTATTTGGCAGAACTTAACAGTCCACGGTGCGGCTTCGTCCCTTATGCCTTCCTGAACCGCTGCCACGGCCTGTGGTTCGCTTTCGGCGCGGATTGTAACGACGAACAATCGGCCACTGCGCGGTTGAATGCCGACGGTCCACACGGATAATGTCTTCGATTTCTTTTTCGCCATGCTGAAAGAATGCTAGAAACCAGCCAAGGCAGCAAGGTTACGGAAGTTTTTCGGCGGAAGATTCTAGCGCGGTTTCGCAAACAAGGCGCGAACCCGACGAGTGGCAATTCGCGCCCTTAAGTGTTAGTTGTTGGAAAGAGCGACTACCGCACTGTATTGCGACGGCACTACTGGACACCGGTCACCCTTGGTTCGGTTGTTCTGCCACTGCAAGGGTTGCAGATTTACCAGCGCATCGAGGCCGCCACGGCTTACGGGCATCATGTGGTCGATTTCCCAGCCGTTGCCATTCTCGATTGTGCTTCCATACGCGGAGCGTTTTATCCACGCCCCGCAGGCGTCTTTGCGGAGTTCGTTCGGATTAGCGCCGAAAACCACACGCGCTTTATTCCAAACTGCGTTGATGGTGTTCGCGTCGAATGATGCACCGCCGCGAGTTGTGTTCCTGCGTCGTAAAGCTAGTTGGGGTAGGGTACCCATGTTGTTTTTCCTGTGTCATATCGGTTGTGGTTCGTGGTAGTTGACAGCAGGAAGACCAGCGGTTATAAAAGCCTGTTTGCGTAACGCGCTGGTTTCCGGCTGCGTTTCGTTTGCGAGGGGTCGCCTGAGTGGTCGCTCATGCGCCCCCTTATTTATTTCCGCGCCATAGACGCAGAAACAAATCCTTCACAACTAGCGTTTTGCGTGGGATGAAATCGTGCCGGAATAATTCTCCGGGGACTGGTCCGAGACTCTCACCCCGTGCGGAAGAAGCCGAACTATTGTCCGCTTCTTCTAAAAACGCTGCACAAATTGTAACTCATACCGCCCCTGATTTAGCAAGGGAACTTTCATATTGGATGCAAGGGTGGACAGAGCGAATAGGTGTCGGAAGTACATCCCTAAAGGTCTCACTATCGCGTGCCGTCACGTTGCGGCGGGCGGGAAGTAGGTGACAGGTTCGACCCGGTAGGAGGATACTGCTTGTGGCCAACCGTGAAAATCGTCCGCGAAGAAAAACTAATCGGCTGTGGCGCGTTCGCTGAATCCGAAGCGTGGGCGGATGCCCGTGCGAGACTGCACGCGGCAGTAGAAGATGTTGAATGGCCGCCCGGCAGTGGGAAATTTACCATCTACCCTGAAAGCGGGAAGAAGCGAGATAAGGGCAACGGCGTGAAGCCAATCAAAGAGGGCCTCATGCTGGATTTGCAAAAGCTGGGTTGGAAGCTAGAACAGGTTGTGCAATTCGGCGGCGCACGTAATCCGGGGAAGTTCGACGCTGTGCTTGAAACGGATTCGGGGCCGGTTGTTCTGGAATGGGAAACGGGGAACATTTCATCCAGCCACCGGTCACTGAACAAAATGGCGCTGGGGCTGATGCGCGGCAGAATCGCGGCTGGAATACTTATCGTTCCCTCCAGCGCGTTCGCCCAATATCTGACGGATAGAATCGGCAACATCCGCGAACTAGAACCGTACCTCGAACTGTGGCGGGCCACCCCGTGCCAGCACGGCGGCGTGCTAGAAATCGTTGTGATTGAACACGACGCGACCAGCGAAGATGTTCCACGGATTACAAAGATGACGGACGGCCGGGCGCTGGCCTAGTCCTCGACAAAATCATGGTTCTTGTGGGCTTTGATATCGTTCGTTTCTAGCCGTTCGATGATTTCTTCCGCGTAATCAATTTCCATTCCCAGCCAATGCCTGTGCTTTGATTCGCACACAACAAAAGTTGTTCCGCTGCCGCCGAACGGGTCCAGCACCAGGTCACCCGGCAAGGTTGACATTTCCACCACGCGGTCAAGAATCTTGGTTGAAAGCGCGTTCGCGGTTCGGTTCTTTGACTTGAACTTCCAATGGCGCACCGGCGGAATATCGGTCCACACGTCTTTCAGCGTAACGCCCTTGGGGTTCATGGCCCCACGATGCCCGCCGTAATCTTTCACTTCGCCACCGCAGTGCCTGCACGTAAGAATGGGTGTGCGAATGCGACGGAAGGTTTTTGGTTTGCCCTTGGAATAGTAAAGCAGGCTGTAGTGACTGGGGTGCAGGCGGCCCGGAATCGGCAAGCACGCGCTGATTTCGATGCTAATCCAGTGGCGGAACTCCATTCCTATTTCTGTCAGGTACGTGCCAATAGGAATGTTCCACTTCGGCAGATTGTAGATAAACAAGGACCCGCCCGGTTTGAGCACACGAGCGCACTCGCGCACCCATTCCTTGCACCACGCAAGGTAGTGTTCCTCGGGCAGGCTGTCATTCGTCCTTTCGCGGTATTGCTTTCCTAGATTGAACGGTGGGTCTGCAAAAACCGTATCCACCACTCCGTCCTTTATGTTCGGCAGAACCTTCAGGCAATCGTGGCTGAACAGTGCGCCGTATGCGTTAACGTAGTCCGGGCGCGTGCCATTCTTTACCAGCGGTGAAGCGTCAAAGATTTCCTTTTTCCACTTTAGTACAGCCTGCCCCACGTGTGCCCTCCCAACGAAAGCCGAGTCTATCCAGACCACCCGGATGATTCAAGTGTACGGAACGTTTCTAACTTCCGCGCCGCCTTATTGCCCTACCGGCCTGCGGGCCAACGCGCATCAATCGCCCGCATGATTTCTTCAGCCCACCGCACTGCGTCCGCGATTGCACTCACGGTCGCAGGGACGCGGGTTCCGCTTTCATGCTGTGCCAGTTTCCGCGCCGCAAGAATGCTGGCAGCAATCAACAGCACGCGCTTGCGGCCTTCGTCCATTTCTGGCATCCTACACCTTTCGCCGTCTCTTCGCCACTGAGGTAACAACGGCTGAGATTACAGAAGGGTATCGAACCGGACGAGATTTCCCTCGCCAGCCGCCCATGACCGTGGCAGAGTCTCGCTCAACCCGGCACTCCGGGCGGAGAACACAAAATGAAGCGAAAATCCGGCAAGCCGGTTCAAGCAACGAAAACTTGGGCGCAGCTACATGGTGCAAAGGCAGTGAGATTGTTCAAGGCAGGGCGCTGCGTTCCCGATATTGCGGAAGCTTTCGGAGACCGAACAAAGCAGAACCGGGTACGCGCTGCACTCTTCGCAGCGGGCGTCTACCAGTACGAAAAGCGCACGGCCAAGAAGGCTGCCCGCAGCAAGTAACCGGCCCACAGGCGTGTATCAGCACGCCTGCGGACCTAACCGCTGTACGAGCGATTGAGGCGCTCACACAATGGGTACTATTCATTCTAAGCGATTCGCAGCAGCAGCAGACCAGCTACACGCCCTGCGTTCCATGATTGAATCCTACGTGCGCAACCACTGGCGTGCGGCCCACCACAAAGCGATTGAGCAACGCAGGGCAGCCGGGAACCGGCTAATGGCCGTTCAGCCGCCGAACGTTCGGCTGGACTGCCACATCGCGCAGTTCACGGCGATTGTTGACCGGGCATGGAACGAGCACATGGCCCCGGCCCTGCCGGAAAGTCTGACGCGCTGCTAGTTCTTTACCGGGATTTCTACCGGGCCAGCTCCGGCTGGCCCAATTTTACGGAGGAAAGTGATGCGTGGATTCTTCAAGTATTTCTGCATGTACTGCGCCAGCCGGTTGCTGTTCTCTGCCGTGGGTAATCAATTGCGGAAGAAACCAGCAACAGCGCCCAAGCCCTGCGCCGCACATGAGCGCGGGATTCTGCTGACGGTTGTTCTGCTGCCGTACCTGCTTGGGGCGTGCGCTCTTTTCTACGGCTGGTATCTATCTCGCTGAACGATACACGCCAGCCCGCTTAAGCACGTTGCGGATTCGCGCACAGCGCATTCCTCGGCCACAAGGTTGCGGGCCGGTTCCGACCTGCCGCGCAATGTCCGCAAGGTTCCAACCGGCCCGATACAGCTTGACAATCAACTGTTCCGGCAACTTATCTGCTCTGGTTAGCAAAACCCCGCATGTGGGTTTAACTTTTGCGGGCTTAATTGTTGCGACCTTTGTCGTGCAGTGGCCGCAGGATATGGTCGGGCTGCTGTGAATAAGAACGACGCCCCTTTTTACGCATGTGTTGCCACACTGGCAGGTGCAGTTCCACCAAGAATGGCCACTGACATGTTTCTCCGCCCGCGAAGTAACAAGCAGCCGCCCGAACTGGCAATTATTCAGAACCAAAGCAGGCTTGCCGCCCCATTCACCCGTCTTCCGTTTCACCTTTGGCTTGTACGCCGGGTTGTTCTTGTTCCATGCGGCTGCACGCGCAGCAACGGTGGCTTCGTGTTCTTTCGCAGTTCCGTTAACTACGGCCCACACTTCGGCCAACTTGAAAAGCGTTCTGCGAACCATTGGAGGTTTGATTCCAAGTTCTGCGGCCACGCCTACCGAATCAAGGCAACAACCGTAATACAGGTGGATGATACGGGCAACAACGCCAAGCCCACCGTCGCGCTGTTCCATTCTGATGCGGGTATCATTCAATTCAATTTGTATTTGAAGTTTGTGCAGGCGCGGTGCACGCGGGTTGGTTCGCTTTAGCGTGACATATTCATGGCACATCCGGTCCAGAAGTTTAACCAAGTCGCGGCAGCGGGAAACAATCGTCGCTTGCGCCATTGCCAGACGCACGTCCAACGGCGCGTCCTGCAAAGTTCGATGCATCGCCCGACGTTCAAGAAAAGCCACCAGCAGTTCGCGCTGTTCTCGAAAGTTTACAGCCCACGAAGGCGTTGGCAGCCTGCGTTCCCCGGATGGCTTCCGGGTCTGCACGTACATGCGGGAGTAGTCGTCGAACGAGATTCCCGGACTGGACCAAGAATCGCCGCCGTGGAAATCCGCGCTGACCGGGTACTGTTGCATTTGTGTGGTTGCCATTCGATATGACTAGAAAAGTGTTTGGGCCGAACTGCCCGCCAGCCTTTCGGCTTTTTGCGTCCTTCCGCATAGGCGGGCGTTCGGGCTATCAGTTCGCGTCGAATGTCAGGCGCGTGAAGTGCCTTTTGGGTTCCGCGAACTTTGTTTGGGGAGAACCCCGTCCTTCAATTCACTCGTGATACTAAACTTTTTCAACCAAGCAGCCCGGCCCGGTCAGGTTCTACACGGGCGGGCTTAAGGTTCGCGCAGGGCTGTTGAACGCAACCCTGCGCTTTGCACGTGCAAGTGTTCTCTGCTTCGCAGTGGCCGCTGACTAAGCTGAACACTCACCAGCAATCTTTATACGGTTCGTTTCTCGACGTTGCGCAAATGAGCGGGCTGCGCTGCATTCAACTGTTCTTGGAGCACAGAAATCTGTCCTTCCAATTTCGAGCAGCGTGAAATCAGCGCCTCAAGTTCACCGACGATAGCGGTGAAATCACCTCTGAAAATCTTATTCATAGCGGACATTTTCGGCGCAGCGTCACGCTGTTCCCCCGATTCGCGCCGAATAGTGTCGAACTGTAGGCCGGACATTGCAGGCCGTGGGTACCGTGTGTTCGGCGCATCCCACGTTCCGCCGTTGCCAACCGGGCCACCGTTTCTTTCAAGTTGGTCTTGCGAATGTACGAATGTTGTTTCTGTTTTTGTTGCCATTGTCAGTCTCCCTTGTATGTGCCCGCAGCAATTTGCATTTTGCGGCGCAGCTCGTTGTCTTTTTCGTCCTGCCGGATTTGTTCGCTGGCCATGTTGATTCTGTCCACTCGAACCGCGTTGGCGGCGCGGCGCAATCGTTCGTTGAAAGAAATGGGTTGCGGCACCGGCTTGGGCGCATGTTTCACAACATAGGCCGCAGCGCGTGCCTGCGCGTTGGTTCCGTTCGGGTACGCCGGGTAGGTGACAACGCTCACGTCCTGCAAATCCACATCCACCAAGGTGCGCAGAGGGATGCCGTTCACATCGCCGTCCGGAAAAACAACTTTCCGGGGAATGAACGCGAACGAGCACTGGTCGATGTCGCCGCGCCGCACAGCACTGTAAATATCGACGTGCGATTGATTGGTGGTGTCAAGCTGGCACCTAAAATCAAGTCCGGTTGGGGTATCGGTCAACACCAGCGTGCCGGATTTGCAGCGGCCAAGAATGCAATTGCTATCGTGATTGAAAAGGCACTTCACGTCCGCCGTTTTCAACGAACGGGTGAACGCGCCCGGCTTAATCCGTTCGATGAATCCGCCAAGGTTGCTGCTGTTCACGTTGTACGCGGCAGCAGTTCCAACAAGGCAGAAATCAGCAGCGGCCCGCAGTTCCACGCCAGCAATGCTCCGTTTTTGTAATTCGATGGCCATAAAGTTCTCCAGCTTCGCCGGTGCCTGTTAGCGTGTGCGCGTGACGTTCTTTCCCGGTACAGGCCGTGAATTTTCTTTCGTCTTGGCAGCGGCTCGCTGCGCGAATGTTTCCACCAGTGAATCCGGGAGGCCTTTCATGCCAACGTTGTCGAAGAACGCCTTGGCACCTTCTGGCGGCCCGGCATACACTTCGGTTCTGTTCAGATAATTCGCGTAGAGGTACACCCAGTCAGATGGCGCGGCAATGCCGATACCAAAACGGACGGCTGGCGCTGCGTCTGGAATCACTTCGAGCATTCCAGCGTCAATTAGTAATTGGGTTGTTTGGTTTTTCTCAACGTGGGCTGTTTCGCCCGTGCGTGGTCCGGATAGAAATTTCACCTTCATGGTACACCTGCTCTTTCTTCGTTCAATTTGTGCAAACACTGTTACGGCCTTAATGGGCCAGTTCGTCGCAGAGGGCCTGAATCTTTTTCTGGATAGCAACCACCTCGTCAATGGGTGGGCCGCCCTTGCGGATAAGCACCGCAGTTCGTTCTTGCCGGAGCCGCCACAAATCTGCGACCTTGGCCGCGTACTTTTGTTCGTCGATAAGGTAGGCACGGCCCATGCTAGTTTTCCACCAGCTCCTCACAAGCAAATTGAAGTTCTTTGTTCGTATCGCGCAGGTCTAGCTTTGCGGCCTTGCCACCCTTGCCTGCTTTCACGAACGCGGCGCAGTAATCGCGCTGCTGTCGCAGCCGCCAGATTTCCGCGACCAATTCCCTGAAACGTTTCTTCGTCATTCTTGTCCTGCCTTTCGCGGTGGAATCAACAGCGGAACCGGGCGCGGAATCCGCGCAGGTTCTTGCTGCTGAAATGCGGCCAAAGCATCTGCCACTTTCTTGCGTCCTTTTGCAAGGTTCGCCCGGCATGCTGCGGCCTTCTTGGCCGTTCGCACGCTGCCCAATGCGCGTGCCGCTTCGGTAGTCTGGATGGTCGGCATGTTCGTTAGTTCCCTATCGTTCTTGCACGAACCTGTGACGGGTACAGACTTTCAGGGCCGGGGAACCCCGGCGCGGGCCGGGCGCGGCCAAGGCGCTGGTAGATTCGGGGCACATTGCGGGCGATTAGGCGTCCTTGGCCGTGGTTTCCAATTTCGCGGGAGGTGCGTCAAATGCCGTCGCACGGTTTGCACCGTCGACGGAAATCATAAGATGAGCCCCCATCTCCCTCGTAAGACGCCGCTTATCAGAAGGATGCAGGCAGCCAACCCACGTTGGCGTAGGGTTGGTGTTGTTGAAAACACAGCAGTTAACTGGCATCTCAACTTACAGCTATAGGTCCAAGTGCTTGATATAGCGGCCCGCACGGTACTAACCACTTGATTACATGGGCAATAACAGAGGGCCGGGCAGCCAAGGGATAGCTAATTAGGTCAGAACGCCCGGCCTAATGGTCGGTTTCGGCCCGGTAACACTGCCCTGCGCCGCTGAACGCGGCGCACGGCGGCCCCGTGGGCTGCGCAAGTCACTAGGGGTCAGGTTGGCAGGCACACAGGATTAGTCAGCGTGTAGTGGGCTGCCAAGGGTTGTGGTGCTATTGGGGTTCTTGGTGTAGGGGTTGGTGTTGTTCGTTTCTACCGGGTTCGGGTTCGCAGTGCGGTTGCCGGTTTCCGCCGTGTTCGCCTGCTGAACGCCGGGCATGTGGCGTGCGTGCAGGATTTGCTGCCGCTTCATTGCACGTCGCAGCCGCGCTGCGCGTGAACGGGGTCCGCGTTGTGGTGGATTTAGCACAGTGATTGCAGTTCGCTTTCCAGCTCCAGAACTAGCTGCTGGATTCGTTCAGCGCGTTTGCGTTCGGAAAGTGGAATGTCAGACGCAGCCAATTCCTTGCAGGCTTTCAGCAGTTGGGCTAGTGCCATTTCTTGGGCGCGGGGAATGCGCGGAAAGTGGGTAAACAGTTCATACTCTTTCCAGCAGCGTTTTATTTCTTCGATTTGGTTTGTTTCTGCCATGTTCGTGTTAGGGCAAATCGTTGCCTAATGGAAAGTTAAACCCGCGTGATTTCATTTCATCAACGGCTTCTTCATCTGCCGGGTTGGCCATGTTCATTCTGATAAGTTCCCGCGCAATGCTTAGGGACACGCGAATTGGTGGTCCGTCTGGCACGCCGGGCCGCGTAAAATATCGTTCGTCAGTGACAGCCGGGCGGCCACGCATGCTGATTAAGAGACTGTCTTTCGCGGCTGCTATATCTCGATTCATGTTAGAAACCTGCCGCGTCCTTGATTTGTGTAAGGTGGCGCTGCAAGTGGGCACGAACCACAGGCGACGTTGTTTTCGATTCGCTCATCGCCAACAGTAAAGCGGCCTGAATTTTTGCGCGTTGCTGGCGCAGTTCAATCACTGCCGCAGCCAATTCGGATTCGGTCGGAATCAGCACCGCGCCACGTGGCCCCGCTGGCCCTGCAATTCCCTGCGGCCCTTGTGGCCCGGCGACAACAGAATCTTTCCCGTTCTTGCCGTCGCGGCCGTCTGCACCATCTTTACCAGCCGCGCCCGGCGTTCCGTTCGAGCCTTTTGCGCCTGCTGGCCCTTGCGGCCCGGCAATCGTGGAATCTGCACCGTCTGCGCCGTTGATTCCGGGAGTGCCCTGCGGCCCAACCGCACCCACTGGCCCCTGCTCGCCACGCGGGCCAACAGCAGGAACCGGCTGCAATCCAAGCAGGCTGTCCAATGCGAACAATGTGCCATTTGCCAATGCAAGGTAAAACAGTTTGCTGGTGTTGTCGAAATAAACATCGCCAACGTTGCCCTTGCTTGGGAGCCTCTTAACTGAAATCAGGTTTGCCATGATGTTGACCTTTTCTACCGGGCTATTCCGTGCAGCCGTTTGTATTCGGCTGCGGAAATGCGCCTGCCCGCTTTAATTCGCTCCGTGGCATACACGCCCCACACTTCACAGTAGTGTTTATAAGCGGCGTCGGAACTGTTGCGGACGCGCAGCACGGCTAGAAGCTGTTTCCGTATTCCTTGAAGGTTCGCCATTTCTTTTCACCTGTTCTTGTGTTGGGAGGCGGGTCGCGTTTTCAACTTTCGTCGTCTGCGCGGCCCGCTGCTTGAGCAGCATTGTTTCCCATGCCTGTTAGGCCGTTGTTTCTTTCTGCCGGGGTTTTCGCGCAGTGGTGACCAATCAATTTCCGAAAGGTCGCTGCAATCGCCGGGCAGGGCTAACATCGGAATCGTGGGCAGGTTCATTGCTGCACGCTGTCATTTATCTCAACGCAGTTCAGCACAAGCAGTTTGGGCCGTTCGTCAGGGTTGAGGACCTGCGTGATTTGAAACGTGCGGCCCGCATACTTAACAAGCATGGAACTTTCAACACCTGCCAAGAAGCGAATCACGACCTGGTGCGTCGCCGTGGAAACGAACGAACCCGCTGAGGCGCCGTCTTGCCCGGCAACGGCTTCAATGCTGGCCCACACTGTTGCGTAAACGCTGCCAGCGTTCTGCACAGTTCCGCCCGTGGAATCCTGAACAGGGTTGCGATTGATTATGTCGATGCGGTTCCGCAGGCGGCCTGCGAATAAAACTGGTGTGCGGGATTGAAGAATTGTTTTCACGCGGTGGCCTTGTCCCTGTATCCAAAGCTAGGATTGAAATGGGCAATGACCGGCGCAGCAACTTTCTGGAGCAGGACATACCGCCCGCCGTTTCTATCGGCCACGCCTTGCGCTTCGTTCCACGATTGATATAGGCGAACCCACAGGCTGCCGTTGAAATTCATCACCACGCACACGTGTGGACCAGCGCCGTCAATATCGGCCTTGGGCCAACGCTGCCGGGCAACGGCGGAATAGTTGTAAGTTTCTTCGGCCATGATTGCTCACCATCCACAATGGCCGGGTACTGTTAGGGATGTTTGTCTTTTTCAAGGGCAGTGAAGTACGCTTCTGCTGGTGCGCCTTCACGCGCTTTGCGGGCTCGGTACGCGGCCAACTGCTTGTCATGTTCTGCGACATTTTCCGCGCAGTGCTGGAGCCAGTTGGCTTCGATAGCAGCAGCATTCTTTTCGCGCTGCGCGTTCGTTGCCAGTTCCGACAAGCAGTATTGAATGTGCAGGCCACCTTCGCGGAACCACGCATCCCACTTGTTGTTGCGCAGGCCGTCTAGTGGCATGTCGCGGTTCAAATCCCAACGCAGAATTGCAGCCTTGATAAGTTCGCGGCCATGCTGTGTGATTTGGCTGTCCAGCCTGGTCTTGTTCACTTTGCTTAGAACGCTGCCATGTAGTGGTGTGGGAAGTTCGGCCATCCATCCGTCCCACCAAGGTTCTGAACTTGGTTGGATGGGCGGTTGGAGATGGGCGGTAGAGCAGGGCGGTTGTGTAGGGGATGTATTCTGCACACCTAGCTTTCTATTCTGCACACCTGATTCTGTATTCTGCACACCTTGGTCGCTATCCTGCACACTTGCCCGTTCGGGCGGGTTTGTATTCTGCACTCCTGCGGCTAGCAGGATTGCGGCTACATTCAGCGTGCGCCAGCGGCCAGCTTTTGCACCAGCCTGCTTTCCGCTGAACAAGAATTTCAACGTGTGAAAATCAGCAAAGAAGCCTTGCACTGCGCGGCGCGATAATCCCATTGCGTTGGCAAAGGTGTTGGCGCTGGCTTTTATGTGGCTCCCATCAGCATCTGCATACGTGGCCATCAATCGAACTAGAGCTGCGCGTTGCTGACACACGTGCTTCCACTTGCGACCATCGGCTGGCAGCCGGTAGACGTGGGGTGGGATGTTTCGCAGTGCATTAGAACACTTAAGTGAGTTGCCCATAAGTTCCTGTCTGTGGGAACGGGTAGCCCGGCCCTATCGCTAGGACCGGGCCAACTAGGAATCTCCGGGCAGGAGATTCGGCAGCATTGCAAGTGCGTGCCGAACTTTTGAAAAGTCGAAAGAAGAGTCGCCCTGATTCCTATTTGTTCCCGTTGCCAACCTTGCAAGTTGGTTACGCGCCTTTGCGCGTGAGGTCCAGCCTTTTGGTTTAGCTCTGCTGGTGGCTAAAGTGGTTGTTGAATCGTTGCGAACAGCCCAACAACCCCTCACAATTCCCGCGTACTGTTACGGCGCTGCAAGTTGAAAATCACCGGGTCGCCGCTTCCCCGTTCCATTCTTTCTGGCGTTCTACGAATTTCTCCAAGTCGCGGCGGGTGAACATCTTTCTGCCGCCCCGGCCTGCACGTACATATGGCAGCCCCTGAGATACCCAACCACGCAGCACTCCCACAGAAACGCCGACGATTGCAGCGGCCCGTGGGCTATCTACCAACAGTGGGTCGGTTGTGGAAATTGCGGCAGCCACAGTTCTCCTAATTCGGCAATGTGCTTTGGTTTACTACAGACCTGCCGTTTAGTGACCGCGTGGCGGTTGCCGGGCTGCCTGCGGGGAGCAGGGCTTGGTGCTTCTGTTTCCGGCGTTCGGGTAGCTGTCCAACTACTGAACAAAACTATCTTAGCAAATTGCAAAGCAGTTCGCAAGAAGATATTGTGGAAGTTAACCCGGCTTGCCGGGTTTTCGGATGGCACTAACGTTTGTTCACGATTTGTGCATGGTAAATTGGGAGAACTGGTAGGTTGCCAGCAACTACCAGCAGGTTAGCTTATTGTTGTTGCATGGACTTACTGATTCAACGGGGCTTGACCAAATTGCTGTACATTTTCCTAAGTCCAGCGCGTCTGCCAATTCCGCCATCCCGGCACTGCGATTATTTTAACCCAGGGCTGATCGCTTGATCTTATCCGTTGTAACTCGGCTTGAGGAATCCGGCCTGTCCGCCGAAACTGCTACACTAAACGCAATATGAGTAATCCATCACAACCGAACGTCAAGCTGGTCAATGCACCGGATTATCGCGAGAACTATACCAACAGTGTGCAAGTGCGGGTAAATGTCTGGGACTTTTTCCTGGTTTTTGGCACTCTGCATCAACAGAGCGAAACCGAGGTCGAAGTCAAGAATTTTCAGGGTGTCTATCTGAGCCCGCAGCAGGCCAAAGCGTTGTTGGCCATTCTGCAGCACAATGTTTCGGGATACGAAAACACGTTTGGCGAGATCAAGCTCGACCCGCGAATGACGCCCACGGGACCGGTACATTAAGCTCCCTGTGGTGAAAGATGGCGATCATCCTCGCAGCTATCCGGAAGCGCTCATTTTCGCCCTGTTCTTCTTGATTCTGTTCGCGTTGCATCTTCCCTTGTTGCGCCTTCCTTATTTCTGGGATGAGGCCGGATACTATATTCCGGCGGCGCGCGATCTACTCCTGAGCGGGACGCTGATTCCACAATCCACTCCTTCCAATGCTCATCCACCGCTGGTGATGATGTATCTGGCTCTGGCGTGGAAAGTCTTCGGCTATGCGCCAGGTGTTACTCGCACAGCGATGCTTGCGGTCGCAGCATTTTCTTTGAGCGGCGTGTTTCGCCTGGCGCAGCGAGTAGCGAATACAGAAGTAGCAGTTGCCTCGGCGATTTGCAGTGCGCTTTATCCAGTTTTTTTTACTCAGAGTTCGCTTGCCCACCTTGATCTGGCAGCGGCCGGGTTCACCATGTGGGGACTGCTGGCCTTTGTCGAATGCCGCTGGCGAGGGATCGCGATCTGGTTCTCGCTGGCGGTGCTAGCCAAAGAAACCGCAATTCTTGCTCCGGTGGCATTGTTTGTGTGGACGCTGGCATCGGCGCAAACATCCTTCTGCAAGCCCGCCTCAGAGTCAAAACTCTCAAAGCTGGCTCTTCTTATTCCTCTAGTTCCTCTTACCATGTGGTACGGATTTCACTACTTGCGAACGGGGTTTGTTTTCGGCAACCCCGAATTCTTCCGCTACAACGTGCAGGCAACGATAGAACCGATGCGCATCCTGCTGGCATTGGGACTCCGTCTTTGGCAGGTTGTGGGCTACATGAATCTTCACGTGCTCGCGCTAGCGGCGTTGCTGGCGATGTTTCTACTTCCTCTTCGCGATGGAAGTGAAGAGCGGCCAAGGATCACGCTGAACATTCAGTTTTCTTTTCTGGCCATGATCGTTGCATACGTAGTGACCATGGCCGTCGTCGGCGGCGCGGTGCTGGCCCGTTATATGCTTCCCGTAGTTCCTCTGGTTATAATCGTCATGGTTTCGACTTTGCGGCGGCGTGTACGGATGTGGCGCGCAGTGATTGCGATTGTGGGACTGTCATTCGTTGCTGCGCTGTTCGTGAACCCACCGTATGGATTTTCTCTCGAGGACAATCTCGCTTACCGCGATTACATCCAGATGCATCAGCGTGCTGCGGACTTCGTAGAAGCACGCTATCCCATGGCTCGCGTGCTGACGGCCTGGCCGGCAAACGACGAACTCACACGGCCATTCCTCGGTTACGTGACTCGTCCCATGCGAGTGGTGCGCATCGAGAACTTCACCGCGGAGGAAATAGCCGTTGCCAGGGACATGCGGAGGGAGTTTGATGTCGCTCTGGTGTTCTCGACCAAGTACCAGCCCGCGCATCCCTGGTTTGAAAGTTGGACTACCTGGCAAGAATGGAAGACGCGGTATTTCGGCTACCATCGCGATGTACCTCCTGTGGCTGCAAAGAAACTGCTGGGAGGACAACTGGTTTATATCGAAACCCATGACGGCCAGTGGGTGGGTATCATCGAGATGGATCAGGTAGAAAATACAGAAGCGGCAAATCGTAGGCTGGTTTCTTGCGCCCAGTAACGGCCTGCGCGCAATTTCGGTGCACCCTCGCGCACCGGACGTGGACTTCCGACAAAGCATGGATTTGGCTGGCCTACCCACCCCGTATTTGTTAGTATTGCAGCCCTGCGCACGGCTCCCAGCGCGGCTTTGATCCGATCTTCAGGAGAGGTGATCTACCTTGCCCAAACATCGATTCATCTTTCTCACTTTTCTTCTACTCGCTGTCTCCGGCCTTTCGCTGGGGCAAACTGTGCAAGCGCTCAAACACCAACCGCCGGATGGCGCCGGAATCGCCTTTCTTTTGACCGACGGTACCGTAATGGCGCAAGGCAGGGGCGCGTCTTGGGACCTGCTCACTCCCGACAAGTCCGGAAGCTACGTCAATGGCACTTGGAAACAACTGGCAAGCCTGCCAGCAGGATATGCTCCCAGCGCGTTCGCTTCGGCCGTGCTGGCCGATGGGCGACTGATTATTGAAGGTGGCGAATACAACAACGGGAGCTTTGCCTTCACCAACCTGGGTGCGGTTTACGATCCTGTGAAAAATAAGTGGACAGCGCAGAAGCCCCCCCAAGGTTGGGGATTCATTGGAGACTCGCCGTCGGCGGTTTTACCAAACGGCCATTTCCTCTTAGGAAGCAAGTTTGACAAGCGCGTCGCTGACTTGGATCCCGCCACGCTTACCTGGACGAACCTTACCTCAGCGGGGAAGAACGACCGCAATGCCGAAGAGGGTTGGACCCTCATGCCCGATGGGTCTGTGTTGACCTACGATGTCACGAAAGCGCCACACTCGGAGAGATATATCCCATCGCAAGATAAATGGCTGAGCGCCGGTAGCACAATCGTGGACTTGCACTCGCCTACGACCGTTCAAGGGTGCATCCCGTATGGGAAGCATGGGTGCTACTATCCACCTGGAGAAGTTGGCCCGGGCATCCTGCGGCCGGATGGAACTGTGTTCGCTACGGGTTCGGGATCGAATGGCGGCAACGGCCCGGGACACACCTCCGTGTACAACCCTTCGACCGGGAAATGGACTCCAGGCCCGGACTTCCCAAATAACGACAACGCTGGGGATTCCCTCGCGGTGCTGTTGCCCAACGGCAATGTCCTCGTGTTGGGTGTCTCCGGTACACTTTATGAGTTCGATGGAACAAAACTTACCAACGATACCGTTTTCGCACAACCTATCCTGATGCTCCCGACGGGGCAGGTGTTTGCCGAAGGCTCCGTCGTTGAGGTCTATAACCCCAAAGGAACATACAATCCGTCCTGGGCGCCGGTTATCACGGCCTCGCCGAAAACCGTGACCCGAGGTTCGACCTATAAAATCTCCGGGCAGCAGTTTAACGGACTATCGCAGGCAGCGGCGTTCGGTGATGAAGATGAAACCGCGACCAACTATCCGCTGGTTCGAATCACCAACAAGTCCAGCCACCACGTTTTCTACGCGAAAACCCACGACCACAGCAGCATGGGCGTGGCCACTGGCACAACTTCCGTCTTCACCAACTTCGATGTCCCGGCAGCGGCGGAAACCGGCGCCAGCACGATCGAAGTTGTGGCCAACGGAATTCCATCGAAGAAAGTTAACGTTACCGTGAAGTAGAAAGCGATCAGGATTTTTTGGCGCGGGTGAAGTTGCCCCGTGCCTTTTTTTATGCGGCTGCCATCAAGTGGCAGGAATGTGTTTTCACGATCAGCCAGACTTCGCGCTGGGGTTGGAGTTCCAAAGAATCGCGGGCCGCTAATGTAAGATGGACTTCGAATTGAACACCGCAATCCACCTGGGCGGTGACGATTACGTCTCGCTGCTCGAGACTCACGATTCTTCCCTTTAGTATGTTGCGGGCGCTCAGGCCGGCGGGTTGAACGGTGGCCAGCAGAATGTCGCCCGCTCGTATCCCGACGATGGCAGGCATGCCAGCCTGAGTGCGCACCAGGGGCGTTTCCAGTTCCAGATTGCTGTTAGCGATGCGGCAGGTCATGGTTCCCCGATCCTCATGGGACGCGAGCACTTCAGCCCGGAAAATGTTCTCGAAGCCGATTAACTGAGCCAGCGATTCCCGGCGCGGTGCGGCCATGACTCCGTGGGGAGTGCCGTCGCCGGTGATGCAGCCATTCTCGAGCATGAGCACGCGATCTCCCAGCGCAAAGACTTCCTCGCGATTGTGGGTAACGTAGAGAATCGGTATCCCATGAACTGCGTTCCAGGCGCGCAGGTCGTCAATGATCTTCGACTTGGTGGAAGCGTCCAAAGCGCTCAGTGGTTCGTCCAGCAGCAGGAGGCGTGGCCCGGTGACCAGAGCGCGAGCTAGCGCAACTCGCTGGCGTTCTCCCCCAGAGATTTCTCCTGGTTTTCTCTCCCGCAAATGCCTAATGCGGAACGAATCCAGGATAGCGTCCCTTCGCGACCGGCGTTCGCTTGCATTGAAGCGACTGAGTCCGTACTCAATGTTTCTTTCTACGGTGAGGTGTGGAAAAAGGGCAAGGTCCTGGAACACATAGCCGAGATTCCGTCGCTGCACGGTAACATTGATTGCTGTTTCGCTGGCAAACAAAACCTGACCAGCCAATGCGATGTGCCCTGAGTCTGGCTCCGCGAGCCCGGCAATGCAGTCGAGCAACGTAGTCTTCCCAGCACCGGATGCACCGAACAGGATAGTGATTCCATGCGCGATGGTGAACTTGACGTCCAGCACAAAGCCGGAGCGTCGCTTTTGTACTTCGACCGCCAAGTTAGCTTCGGGCACGCTCATATGCTCGGCACAAATCAAAAGCTTTAACCACGGGGGACACGGGTTCACAGAGGAATGCCTGTATGACTTATTTCCATGGGCCTACCACCCACACTTTTCGATTCAATCCGTAAACCAAGGACAGTACTGCGAAGGAAATGGCGAGCAACGCCAAGGCGGTTTGGTTAGCGGCAGCGTAATCGAATGCCTGCGTCTGGTCGTAAATGGCGATGGAGACAGTGCGCGTGACTCCAGGGATATTCCCGCCAACCATCAGGACTACACCAAACTCCCCCATTGTGTGAGCGAAGCTGAGAGCCACTCCGGTCACCAGCCCGGGAATGGAAAGAGGCAGCACGATGCGGCGAAAAGTTTGCAACCGGCTCGCACCCAAAGTAGCAGACGCCGCCATCAGCCTCGCGTCCACGGTGACGAAAGAAGAAGCGAAGGGCTGCACCGCAAAGGGCAAGCTATAAATGATCGAGCCGATGACGAGCCCTCCAAATGTAAATGCGAGAGTGTGCCCCGTGAGCGCCTGCCAGAATCGCCCCACAGGGCTGCGAGAGCCAAGCGCCAGCAGAACGTAGAAGCCGAGTACCGTAGGGGGTAGAACAATGGGCAAGGCGACGGTGGCCTCGGCGAAAAACTTCCAGCGCCAGCGGGAAAATGCAATCCAGTAAGCCAGGGGCATGCCCAGTACCACTAGCACCGCGGCAACCAGCACCGACAGCCGGATTGTCAGCCAGAATGCCTGCCAGTCCATAGTTAAGGTCTCGTCATCAGCACACGCCAGTATAGCCAGAATCGAAATCGGGGGAGACCGGGTCGTTGTGCGACATCGAAAACCTCCGCCCTATCTCTGCAAACGCACAGAGATAGAGATAAGGACGGGGATCCTGTGATTACATTCCCAAACTGGGCGCAATATTTTCTGCAATGTTCATTCGTCACAAAGGGGCATGGCCTGCTGGGACTAGCATACGCGTGGAGGAGGTTGCGACATGGAGATTCAGGATGCCATCAAAGTGATCCGCTCGCTGGCGAATGGAGTGCACCCTGAGACCGGCGAGTCCCTCAACGACGATTCGGTGTTCCGGGTGGCACAAGCCGTAGTCGCTCTGAACCGGGCGTTGGCGGCAATGGTGGCCCAGATGGAACGGGAAACACACAAGCCGGGTAAAGCAGGCGTCTATTGGACGCGGGCAGAAGATGAGCAGGTATGCGACGAGCTGCGTAAAGGAATGGACTTCAAGGACATTGCCAAAGCACATGACCGTACCATTCCTTCCATCGTTGCCCGCCTGGTCAAGCTGGGCAAAATTGTGCCGGAGAAATCCGGGGCCCTCTTTCCAGACAAAGTAGCTTAGAGAACTTGAGTCCGCACGGTGCGGCAGAAATCAGCAGCCCCTGACGCAAAACTTGGAGTTCCGCGATCGGCCGTTGCAAGGATGGCGGTCCAGGAGAGGTACGGGCGGGCGGGGATGCCTGACGACTGCTGTTAAAGGTGTTCTCGGCCTACTGTTGATTGGACTATTCATCTGTTCAGCATTTGCACAGGGCATAGACGCTCGGGCGCAATTTTCTATCACTGCCGCCGAAGGCCGTGCTCGGCTAGCGCAACGCGAGCAGTGGTTCCTCCGTGGAAGGGGTACTCCCGGTAACAGTGCTGCGCAGCAACGCTATCAGGCGTACTTGCAGAAAAAGCAGACTCGGGGCGGTAAGACTTCTCAGGCTGCGCCGCCGATTCCTTCAGGCGCGGTGTGGAGCGCGTTGGGGCCAGCTCCCCTGGCATCGGATGCCAGCGGCATTGGGGAGTTTGACTACAACTGGGTTTCAGGACGGGCCACGTCGGTGGTCATAGATCCCGCGGATCCCACCGGCAATACGGTTTATATTGGCGGGGCGTACGGCGGCGTTTGGAAGTCCACGAACGCCGGACCAGGCAGTCCCAATCCAGCCAGCGTCGTCTGGCAGCCGATCACCGATGATCAACCTACGCTGGCCGTAGGCGCAATCGCGATTCAGCCGGGTAATAACAATCCAAACAACAGTCTGGTTCTGGTGGGCACGGGCGAAGCCAACAGCTCTGCCGATTCCTACTACGGCCTGGGAATTTTGCGATCTCCGGACGCAGGCAATACTTGGACGCTGATTCCCACCGACAGCACTGGCACACGATCGTTCGCGGGGATGGCCTTCAGCAAGATTGCCTTCAGCAGCACCGTGACCAATCTTGCGGTGGCAGCAACCGCAGGTGCGTCGGAGGGAATTATTGAAGGACTGGCAAATCCAATCACGGCGAACCTTGGGCTCTATTACTCGCTCGACAGCGGAGGCTCCTGGGCATATGCCAACGTTAGCGATGGCGGTGTGGGGACGGCGCCGGGTTCGGCCACTTCGGTGGCGTACAACGCGAGTGCGGGACAGTTTTTCGCGGCGCTTCGCTATCACGGATTCTATTCGTCGGCGGACGGCGTGAACTGGACTCGACTGGTCAATCAGCCGGGACCGGGGCTCAGCACAACGGCTTGCCCAGCGAATCCCGGCACAACAGGTTGTCCGATCTATCGCGGCGAACTTGCAATTGTTCCCGGACGCAACGAAATGTACGTCTGGTACGTGGACGTGAACGACTTTGACCAGGGCATTTGGAAGTCAATGGACGGAGGTGTCACCTGGCTGGAATTGGCGGACGTCGGTATTACCATCTGCGGCGATCCGTTCGGGTGCGGCACCGAACAAGGTTCGTATGATCTGGAACTGGCGGCCGTTCCGAATGGAAGCAGTGGAATCACCGACCTCTATGCCGGCACGATCAATCTTTACAAATGTGAGATCACCAATGCATCACCCAATTGCAGTGGGACCGGCGACAACTCGTTTCTGAACCTGACGCATGTTTATGGATGCCCGCCTGACTTCGGCTCGATTGCCAAAGTCCACCCGGCGCAACATGCGGTGTCGTTCCAATTGGTGAATGGGAACAACCAGGTCGTCATGTACTTCGCCAACGATGGTGGAATTTATCGCGCTCTGGACGGTTACGGACTGCTCACCGGAACCTGCGGCGGACACAACCCCTTCGACAGCCTGAATCAGACGCTGGGTTCGATGACGCAGTTTGTTTCCTTCGCACAGGCGGCGAACGATGCCAACACGATTATCGGCGGGACGCAGGGCAATGGCTCGCCTGCGACCCAATCCGCGCTGACAAATCCGCAGTGGTCGAACCTGAATGTGGGCGATGGCGGACATGTTCAGATCAATCCTGGGAATGAAGATGAGTGGTTCATTTCAAGTCCTCCGGACGCCCTTTCGGGAGTGAATGTTTTCCGCTGCGCTTCGGGCATCGGTTGCCACTCGCAGGACTTTCAAAATGATCAGGTGGTAAGCAGCGCAACTGTGGGGGGTGACAGCGGCGCTTACGATCCGCCATACCTCCTGGATCCGCAGAGTTCTGGTGAATTGATCCTCGGAACCTGCCGCATGTGGCGCGGCAACAGCATGGGCAATGGATTTTCGGTGCTCAGTCACAGTTTTGAAACTGGCGGCGACGGCATTTGTACCGGTAGCGAAATCAATCTTGTCCGGTCGGCGGCCGCTGGAGGCGCTCTTGACGCGAACGGCTTTTCCAATGTGATCTATGCGGGAACCGATGGGTTTGGGCCACTGGTGCCAACTTCGCCTCCGGGCGGTCATGTGTGGGTAAGCACGGATGTTGCGGGAGGGGCCTCGACCTGGGTGGACCAGACTGGAGCTATCAATCCAAACAACTTTCCGATTTCTGGCATCGCGATAGACAGCTCGGACACACAGGGCCTCACCGCCTACGTTGGTGTCATGGGATTCAGTACGGTCAGTTTCCCTACATCGCACCTGTGGAAAACCAGCGATGGTGGCGGTTCGTGGACGAACTTTACCGCTGACTTGCCCAACGCTCCGGTGAATGCGGTGCTGGTTGATCCGGGATCGGTTCCGACCAATGGCACGGTTTACGTGGGCACAGACGTCGGCGTGTTTGCTAGCAGCAGCGGAAGTGCATCCTGGACCGAGGTTGGTCCGGCGCCCGGAAGTGGCCCCGGCTATCTGCCCAACGTCGCGGTTACCGCGCTGGGTATGTTCAACGACACTATCGGAAATAAGTGGCTTCGTGCTTCCACTTATGGCCGGGGAGTGTGGCAATTTCCACTGGTGACCGTTGCGGATTTTTTTCTGTCCGTAGCAAATACACCACAGACCGTTTATGCGGGACAGGAGCCAGCCCTATTCAACGGCAAGGCGTTCGCCTTGGGCGGTTACGGCCTGCCTGTATCTCTGACCTGCGTGCCTGGTGCCACGAACCCGCCCCGGACATGTGCACTTCCGAACAATGTGGTTCCCACGACGGCGGGCGCATCATTTCAATTGAGCGCGAGCGACGTGCCACAGGATTATAGTTTTGCGGTACAGGGAACCGATCAGCACAACCTGATGCACCAGGCGCCAGTAACGCTCAAAGTAGTGGACTTTGGTTTGACTCCACCCTCTCCGGGCAGTCTCATGATGGGGCCAGGTTCTAATTCCCCACCAGTAAGTTTCCAGGTGACTGCGGCTGGGTCTTTCCAGGACACGGTGAATTTGTCCTGCGTCGTACCCCAACAGCTCGCCGGACTAACCTGCAATTTCCAACCTTCCAGCATGGTCAATCCCACCGCGGGCAATCCAGTTGCGGTGACTCTGACGCTCACGACTACAGCGCATCAGGTCTCGGGCACGGGATCCATCATTATCAAGGGTGCTGTAGCCAACGGATACAACAAGACCCAGAACCTGATTGTGACCGTGATCAAGGACTACTCGTTGGCGATCGTCAATCCCACTCTGCAAGCGAACGTGAATGCCGCGCCGGTTGATTACGACGGCACACTGACCTCGCTGAACAATTACAACAGCCCAGCAAACCTGAGTTGCGGAGCGGGAGCGACCGAGCCGCCACCGACTTGCTCGGCCTCGCCTACGCCGCTGGTTCCGACGGCGAACGGCGCGCCTTTCACCGTTGCGGTGGCGAGTAATCAGTGCTCTCCGCCGAATACGCCACCGCACACGCCATTTCGTTTTAACATTTTGGCCCAGGGCACAGATTCGTCGAAGACTTCGCACTCCGTTCCGGTAACGTTCACCGCAACTTCAAATTCGCAGGACGACTTCACACTGGATGTGGTTCCTTCATCCAACACGGCAGCAGTTAACACGCCCACGATATTCAACGGCACTCTGACGGGTACGGTTTGTTACTACTACCCTGTGCATCTGTCGTGCGGTTCAGATGCTCCTCCGACATGCCAGTTCTCGCCGGCAACGCTGAATCCCAGTGTCGGCGGGATCCCATTTATCTTGACCGTGAGCAGCGATACTTCGCAGGTTTACAACTTTGAGATCACGGCAGTGGGCAGCGATCCCAACGCTACCACCCATTCATTTCTAGCCAGCTTCACCTCGACCGGCAAGGGCCAGCCTCCACGCTTCAGTTTCACGGTTACGTCATCGCCGAGTACCCAGTCGGTAGCGGCCGGGCAATCTGCGTCCTACGGTCTTGATGTAAAACCTTCAATGGGTGTGTTTCCCGCCGCCGTAGTTCTTTCGGTCTCCGGTTGTCCCCCGTTGAGCACTTGCTCATTGAGCCCAACCCAGGTCAGCAAGGGCGATGCAGAAACCCATGTCGCTCTGGTCATTCAGACGACGGCACCGGTCATTACTGACAAACAATCAGCGCTCAGGTTGAACCTGCCGATCTATTCCCTGTGGCTCCCTCTGCCTGGATTGATCTTCGCTCTTGGCGGACCGAGACGCCGACAAAGTCGTCGATTTGTGGCTCTCTGCTGGCTCGTTCTCGCCCTAGCAACGGGAGCGATCGAGATCTCATGCGGCGGCGGCCTCGTGGGGAACGGCTCTGCTGGAAACGCCGAGCCGGGCACGCCGCCCAATATCTATCCCGTAACCGTGACTGCCACGATGCCATCCCAGGCGGCGCAAACGACAAATGTAGATCTCACGGTGAACTAGGCGAACCGGGCGTATGAGCGCGCGCATCGACTCCCGTGCACCTGCCGATGATCTCCAAAGTACCCACCCATCCCGAACATTCTTGCCCGTGCGCACCTTTTTCCATTTATCTTTGTGAGTTGCCGAATCGCTGGCTCTGCCGGCATTGCGGCGCAGATGAATTTTCCCTCATGCCTGACCAGCGTTTTGACGTGGTCGTGATCGGTGGCGGAATTGTAGGGCTGGCCACAGCCTTGCAGTTCGGCCGCGCCTTTCCTCGTCTGCGATTGCTGCTGGTGGAAAAGGAAGACGGAGTTGCACGCCACCAGAGTGGTCACAATAGCGGCGTCATTCATTCGGGGATTTACTATAAGCCGGGGTCGCTGAAGGCAAAGTTGTGCGTTGAAGGCGCGGCCGCCATGACCGCATTCTGCCGCGAGCATGGAATCGCCGTCGAAATCTGCGGCAAGCTGATCGTTGCCACCACGGAAGAGGAACTCCCTCGGCTGAAATCCTTGTTGGAACGCGGCCAAGCCAATGGCATCGCGGGTCTGAAACTGTTGAGCCGGGAGCAGGCGCGAGAGATTGAACCGCACTGCGGCGGCGTCGGCTGGTTGCAAGTGCCGGGGACAGGCATCACAGACTATCCAGCGGTGTGCGAAAAATATGCCGCGCTTATTACGGCCCAGGGAGGAACAGTAAGCACTGGAACTCGTGTGACCGGGATCGCGCGCTCAAGCGGCGACATCGTGCTGGAAACCACTCGCGGTTCCTTCGCCGCCAAGTACGGGATTAACTGCGGCGGACTGCACAGCGATCGCCTGAGCGGTATGGCCGGAGAGAAAACAGAAGTCAAGATAGTTCCCTTTCGCGGGGAATACTACGACCTGGTCAAAGAGCGAGAGTATCTGGTTCGCAACCTGATTTATCCCGTTCCTGATCTGCGCTTCCCTTTCTTGGGCGTGCATTTCACTCGTCGGGTGCATGGAGGAATCGACGCGGGCCCGAATGCAGTACTGGCCCTGAAGCGTGAAGGCTATCGCCGCACCGACTTTAGCCTGCAGGACGTCGCGAGCACGCTTGCCTATTCCGGTTTCTGGAACATGGCGCGAAAGTATTGGCGCAGCGGCGCGGGAGAAGTCTATCGCTCCTTACACAAACCGGCTATGGTGCGTGCCATGCAGGCGTTGCTGCCGGAGATTACTGCCGCCGATGTGGTTGCGGATGGTTCCGGAGTGCGTGCCACAGCCGTCAGCCGCGATGGTTCTCTAGTAGATGATTTTCAATTTGCCTGTTCGAATAACATGCTCCATGTCTGGAATGTTGTTTCGCCCGCTGCGACCGCGTCCCTTCCCATCGGACGTGAAATTGTACGTATTGCGCGGGAGGGTTTTGGGCTATGAGCGTGAACGCCTCCCTTCATGTCCAATAATCGCTCGCGAGAGGAGCCACCACCTTCGAACCACATATACAATCATCTAAAATATTGATAAATAATCGTTTACGTACTATTTTTCCCACATTCTTACTCCAGTGGACTCCACTTTTTATGGCACTAAAGTGCCATTTACCGTGTATAGTTATGAGAATAAAGTCTCGGTAGACAGTCGCTAGGGGTAGCGGCTGGTTAGGGGTGGGCATTCTCCTCCGCGCATCTGTAACCCGTCTCGCGACTGTTTTTACCGTCCCCCAAAACTGGCACCGCGGGAGCTCTGCACCCAGCGGCTGCCAAACGAATAGTTTGGAGCGCCCCTCCGCATCCGGACGATTGGTAAGACACCTATGGCTCACGCGATTTCCTTGCCCGATGTTTCCGAAGTGATCCGAGTCCTGGCCGCCGATGCCACCCGAATGAACAGCCAACTTCTGGCTGGTGCCCTGGAACGGGACAAACGTTTCGAGGTACTGGGACCGGTTTCCGATGCGAAGGGGATCCTCGCGATGGTCGCGCAGGAGAAACCCGCAGTGGTTGTAATCAGCGCTGAGCTTGAAGATGACAAGCGCAAAGGTTTCGAAGTAGCCCGCGAACTGCTCGCCATGCGAGTGGAGACCCGCGTGGTGATGCTGCTCGACGCCTCTGAACGCGGCCAGATCGTCGAAGCATTTCGGGCTGGAGCACGCGGCGTATTCTGCCGCAACGAATCCCTGAAATCGCTGGCCAAGTGCATTCATTGCGTAAGTCAGGGGCAAATCTGGGCCAACAGTAGAGAGTTGCGGTATCTGCTGGAAGCGCTGGGCGAAGCGCTCCCACTCCGGGTGATTGACGCGCGCGGAGCGGCATTGCTTTCGCGGCGCGAGCAAGAAGTGGTTCGCTGTGTGGCCGAAGGCCTGTCTAATCGTGAGATCGCACAGCGGCTCGGTTTGACTGAACATACCGTAAAGAATTATCTGTTCCGAATATTCGACAAGCTGGGTGTTTCCAAGCGCGTGGAGGTCGTTCTCTATGCCTATAGCCTCGGTAGCGCCGCGAATATGGCAGGCGATGGCACCGCTGCACCGAAGCGAAAGAAACCTGAAACGGCCGTGCCAGCTGCCACCTCAGCCTCGGCACCCCGATTCCCAGTTTCTCCAGTAAACAAGCTAGCCAAAGTTTGATCACGGACTTCATTTGTGCCCCTGGCCGGACAGACCATTTCCGGAACGCCTTCCCATAATGAACAGTAGGTCGCCGTTGGCATCGGTGCAAAGCCTCTGTTTTAAGGGATTGCGATCTGGCAGGCGACGTGCAAACTGCTCTGCATGATTCTGCTGACCACGCCTCTGGCAAAAGCTCAGCATTGTGCTCGCGTGCTTCAGGAAGCAACCAACGAGACCGTGCACGTGACGGCCTCCCTTCACGCGGCCATCACTCAACTGCAGAACAACGAATACTCGGCTGTGCTGATGGACCAGTCGTTGCTCGACTCCGGCCCCCGCGACTCCGACATGATCCTGAAGCACTTGGGATCCGCAGTCCCCGTGTATTGCAACTTTGCCGTCTGTGGAATTGATCGGGCATCCCGGGAATTGCGCTCAGCCTTGGCCCGCCGCAAGCGCGAACTTCAGTTGTCGAGACAGGAAGCCGAGCAGATTCTACGCCGCGAATTAAAGGACACCATTACAGCTCTGCTGCTGTCCTGTGAAATGGCGCTGAATGTTCCCAACCTTCCCCTCTTTGCCGAAACCAAAATGCGGGAAGCAGACGCGCTGGCCAAAGACTTGCGCACCAAGCTGGGGTAAGAATGATTGTCAGGAAATAGGACGGCTGGCGGACGGAAATTACGGCTCGTACACTGCGCTACCCAACCCAGCTTTGCGGGCTGATTCCTGCATGTCCTCAAGTTCTTTCTTTTTCTCGTCTAGCTGCTTCTGCATTCTTTCGACCTCTTCCTGCTTCTGAATCTGACGTTCGTTGTGCTGCACGCAATTGGCTACGCAGTTTCCGGATGTGAAGTGAATCGAGGAGTTGACTCTGTCAATCTGACTCTGCAGGGCAGCAACTGAACTCTTTTGTGCCTCGATTCTCGCTTTCCACTGCTCGGCGGCGTGGGTGTCATTGGAGGCAGGTGCCGGGGACGTGCTTCCATGCTCTTCATAGCAGCTGGGGCTGGGAGAGGCTGGTTCCGTGCTCTCCGGAATATCTTCGTTGGTCAGCACCTTGTGTGAAGCGACGTTCTTCGCCTGCTTTTGACGCTGGGCACGGGCCACGTCCCCCAACGATTGACCGTGTGCTCCGGCCAATGCAAGAAGGACTACTACCAGCGAAAAGACGATCTTCTTCGTTTGACTCATAAACCCTCCAAGACGCGAGTCCGACCGAGCCTCCATGCTAGTCCGCCCATTCGGGTCCGGGCCACGTTACGGACGTGTCTGTCCCTGCGGCAGCCACATTTCTTGGGTATTCAGCAGGCTGAATGTCAGACCAATAACCCCGCCACCTGTCGCTGGTGATATCCTTCCGAGCATGAAAAAAGGCTACGGCTTCCCGGTTCTGATGTTCGCTTTGGCTGCCTTCGTTTTTGTCGTTCCAGCTTCAGGACAATTCTTAACTGGGTCCGCACACGCCATCGTGCTCCATGCGGCTCGCCTGCTCGACATTGAAAGCGGGCGAATCGTACAGCCGGGAGAAGTCCTGGTCCAAGGCGAGCGCATCGTGGAAGCTGGATCGAAAGTGACGCATCCGACCGGTGCCGACACGATTGATTTAAGGGACACCACCTTGATGCCGGGCTTGATTGACGCCCACGTGCATCTGTTTCTGCATCCCGGCGCGGAGGACTTGCAGACAGTCGAAGAGTCCGTTCCGCAGCGGACCATCCTGGCGGTTCTAGCGGCGCGCGATGATCTAATGGCCGGCTTCACAGCCGAACGCGATATGGGCACGGAAGGCGCGGGTTCCGCTGACACGGCTGTGCGCGACGCTATCGATCACGGCCTGGTTCCGGGCCCCCGCCTGCGCATTAGCGGAAACGCCGTGGACGTACTGGGCGGACACGAAGACGCCAATCATTTCAATCCCGCGCAGCACATCCTCTCCAATGCCACCTACGCAAACAACGCTGCTGAGCTGGTAAGCGTGGTCCGCGAGCAGTTCAAGGAAGGCGCTGATTTCATCAAGATCTACGAAACCGGGCCGGACACGGTTCGTGACGGGCGATTTTCTACTGTCTATCAATACACGGAAGCCGAACTGGCTGCCGCGGTGCAGGAAGCTGCACGAACCGGCAAACGCGTTGCTGTACATGCCACGGGCGAGCCCGGCACTCTTTATGCCGCACGCGCCGGAGTGGTTTCCATTGACCATGCCAACCAACTCAGCGATGAGACCATGCGGCTCATGCGTGAGAAACAAGTTTTTGCCGTTCCTACCTTCACCATTTTTGAATATTTCGCTGCGCATCCGTCTTCGCCGGAGTCGGGAGAGCGTGATCGTCAGATGCTCGAACTGCACGCGCCCGAGTTTCGCCGCCAACTTGCGGCAGGCGTCCCCATGGCACTGGGATCCGATGTCGGCCCTTTTCCTCACGGCACGCAGGCCCGCGAATTCGAACTGATGGTCAAATACGGCATGACGCCGCTTGCCACCTTACAGGCTGATCTGCTCAATGGGGCCAAGCTGCTGGGCTGGCAGGAACAGATTGGTGCGCTGAAACCGGGGTATCTGGCCGATGTGATCGCCGTTCCCGGAGATCCGTTGCAGGACATCAGCGTCTTGCGGAAAGTCAGCTTTGTGATGAAGGGTGGCCTGGTGTACCGAAAATAGTTCTCGCAAGCGGCGCCCTCTCTGCGCACTCGGAGGTGTTCTCAGTGACCTGAGCGGTTAAAGGCTTTGTCATGGCCAAGATCACCCCCTTAAACCGCAGAGACCGCTGAGGGCAGACACCGGGTACGCGGAGAATAACTCTTGCTCCCCCTGAAGTGCGACAATAGTTCAATGTCACTCGCCAACACCGCTACAGACTCCTTGCTCTCTTTGGAAAATATCGAGAAAGCATTGCAGGTCATTGACCCTATCTTCCTGAACACGCCACAATTCCGCAGTGACATTTTGAGCCGCCTCCTGGGAATGGATTTTGTCCTGAAAGTTGAAACGGTAAATCCTATTCGATCTTTCAAAGGGCGGGGCACCGAATACTTCATGTCGCGTCAACAGGACGGTCCGAAGACACTAGTCTGCGCCTCGGCGGGAAACTTCGGTCAGGGACTGGTCTACTCGGCCCGTAGGCGGGGCTTTTCCGTGATCGTATTTGCCGCCGAGTCTGCGAATCCATTGAAGGTGGAACGCATGCGCGAGTTGGGCGGCGAGGTGCGGCTCATGGGGTCAGATTTCGACGAGGCCAAAGACCATGCTCGCGAGTTTGCGAAGAAGTCCGGGGCGCAATTTGTCGAGGACGGGAACGACCCCGCCATCGCGGAAGGCGCTGGCACGATCGCCGTGGAACTGTGCCGCGGAGCTGCGCTCTTCGACGCGCTGCTCATACCGCTGGGTGACGGAGCCTTGTTAGCGGGCATTGGCTGCTGGATGAAGGCGCACTCGCCCTCTACCAGGATCATCGGTGTTTGTGCAGCGGGCGCTCCTGCAATGGCCACGTCGTGGCGGGAGGGAAAAGTGTGCAGCAGCGAATCTATCTCCACTATCGCCGATGGCATTGCGGTGCGCGTTCCCGTCCGCGAATCGCTTCTCACGCTCAAAGGTCTGGTGGATGAAATTCTGCTGGTGGAGGATGAAGCCATGATTGACGCAATGCGCCTTGTTCTGCGTCATCATGGACTCGTCACGGAACCGTCGGGCGTGGCCGGCTTAGCCGCCGCTGTTACCTACAAGCAGCAATTTCGAGGCGCACACGTGGCCACACCTCTGTGCGGCGGAAATGTGACGGCGGAGCAGATGCGGCACTGGTTCAGCGAAGTATAAACGTAGGGCACACTATCCGGTGGTCACAGCCGATCTAGTGCAAGCGTCCGAGAAATTGTCGAGCTAAGGCTTCAATCTCCTGGCGTGAGCTCCGAATCTCCGCCAGTTCCTGGCGCATGCGCTGTATCTCTTGCTCTTTTTGTTGCAGGTAAGCTTCGTGTCTCTCGAGAAACAGCGAGAAAATCTCTGACGCGCCTTGGACCACTTCAAGGTGTACTCCCTGCGAAGGATCGTCCGATTCCATCTCCGCAAGTCCGCGCGGCGGGAGGACTGCCGCGGCCAGATCGGGCA
>Ga0207081_1012_pt1 | contig 34035 bp, 30 predicted proteins | sample Alteio_BWMinHeat_59_FD_153524 | JGI IMG/M metagenome (GOLD analysis project Ga0207081, IMG submission 153524) | Enriched cells from forest soil in Barre Woods Harvard Forest LTER site, Petersham, Massachusetts, United States -... | ecosystem: Environmental > Terrestrial > Soil > Temperate forest >... | reverse complement strand
TTGGCCTCAGCAGCTTCACATTCCAGTTCGTTTAACCGTTCATCTCCAAATATTTCCCACCACTGGCCTCGGTCTGCGCTTTCTGAGAACTCAGCTGGCATCCAGTTTTCTGCGGCTACTTGATCCTGGGCTTCCTTATAGGTATCGGGAATATCAAACTCAGGCTGTTTGAAATCAGGAGCAAGGGTGCATCCCGTCAGAATAACGGCATTTAGCATGAAAATTAAGGAGCTAGCTTTAAAAAGATATTTAAACATTGGTTTGCTCCTGCTCGGCTGTGTGTAATTGTGGTGGCGACACCGAATGCAAGCGCTTTCCAACTAGGGTGCGTAACGAGACATAGAACACTGGAGTTAGAAAGAGCCCGAAGAACGTTACGCCTAGCATGCCAGAAAAGACAGCTACCCCCATAGCATGCCGTACTTCAGAGCCAGCGCCGGTTGAATATACCAATGGAAGCACTCCCATCACGAAAGCAAAAGACGTCATAAGAATGGGGCGTAGCCTTAGGTGTGTGGCTTCTACTGCGGCTTTAAACGGAGTCAGGCCTTCTATTTCAAGTTCGCGCGCAAACTCAACGATTAAGATAGCGTTTTTGCAGGCCAGTCCCACTAGCACGATCAGCCCGATTTGCGTGAAAATATTGTTTTCACCTCCTGTTACCCAGACTCCCATGATAGCGCAGAGCAAGCACATTGGCACAATCAGGATTACTGCCAGCGGTAGTGTTAGGCTCTCATATTGAGCGGCGAGGACCAGAAACACTAAGAGCACGCACAAAGGGAAAACCAAGTTGGCTGTGTTGCCGGCGAGAACTTGTTGGTAGGTCAGGTCGGTCCATTCAAAGCTCATCCCTTTTGGTAGGGTTTCATGAAGGATTTTCTCTATAGCTGCTTGCGCCTGGCCAGAGGAAAACCCTGGAGCCGGTGCACCGTTGATTTCAGCCGTTCTATAAGCATTGTAACGCATGGCTCGTTCCGGCCCATAGCTTTGGCTCACTTTTAGCACGCTGCCCAGCGGTACCATCTCACCCAAAGCATTACGCACTTGGAGCTTGGTGATATCGGTAGCATGTGAGCGGAATGGTGCATCTGCCTGGGCAATAACCTGATAGGTGCGCCCAAATTTATTAAAATCGTTTATATAAAGGGAGCCTAGATAAATCTGCATGGTATCGAAAATGCTGGTAATCGGAATACCTATTTGTTTGGCTTTAGTGCGGTCTATATCGACCTGTAGCTGGGGAACATTGATTTGGAATCCTGTGAAGACACCTGCAAGCACAGGTGTCTGATAGGCCTTAGTGGTTATATTTTTCATGACTTCAGCAAGTGCCTCATCGCCGAGGCCTGTGCGGTCTTCGACCTGCAATTTAAAGCCGCCCATTGTACCCAGACCTAGGATGGCTGGCGGCGGGAATACTGCTATAAAAGCTTCTTTTATGGCGCCAAATTGCATGTTTAATGATTGGGCAATTGCGCCCGCAGAAAGTTGCTTGGATTTGCGTTCATGAAAGGGTTTTAGGGTTACAAACACAATTCCTGCACTTGAACTATTGCTGAAGCCATTGATAGAAAGGCCGGGGAATGCGACAGCGTTTTGTACGCCTTCGTGTTTGAGAACAATGTCGGACATTCTGTGAATTATTTCTTCAGTGCGGTCCAAAGAAGCGGCGTCAGGCAGCTGGGCAAAGCCGATTAAGTATTGTTTATCTTGCTGGGGGATATATCCGGTTGGGACCTGTGCAAAACCCACGTATGCGAGCAGTATCAAAAGCAAATATACACCGACTGCCTGAGCTTTTCGGTCCAGTATTTTTACTACCCCATTGGAATAGGAATGAGAACCGTTTTTAAATACACGGTTAAACGGGGTAAACAGCCATGCTAGCTTGGCATCCATGAAGCGGGTTAACCAGTCCTTTGGCGCATCATCTGCTTTTAAAAGCAGTGCCGCCATAGCTGGACTCAAAGTTAATGAGTTAAAAGCAGAGATCACTGTAGAAATAGCAATTGTAAGCGCAAACTGGCGGTAGAATTGACCTGTTAGCCCGCTGATGAAGGCGATGGGAACAAACACTGCAATTAAGGTAAGGCCAATTGCGATGATTGGGCCGCTAACCTCTCGCATTGCCTGGTAGGTAGCGTCACGCGGCGATCGCCCTTCTTCAATATTACGTTTGACGTTTTCGACAACGACAATAGCATCATCCACAACTATACCGATTGAAAGAACCAGGCCGAAAAGTGATAGGGTGTTGATAGAGAAACCAAATAGCAGCATCAGGGCAAAAGTACCGATAATTGATACTGGTACTGCAAGCAAAGGAATAATAGATGCGCGCCAGGTTTGGAGGAATAGAATTACCACCAATACCACCAAAGCCACGGCTTCTAATAGTGTCTGTATAACTGCTTTGATCGAATCACGAACAAATGTGGTCGGGTCATAGACGATTTGGTAATCCACATCCTCAGGAAAATCCTGCTTAAGTCTTTCCATTGTAGCGCGCACGTCATTGGAAACCTCAATGGTATTTGATCCGGGGGCTTGGAAAATCGCAATAGCTACTGCCGGCTTGTTATCTAGAAGTGAACGGAGTGCATAATTGGAGGCTCCAATCTCAATACGCGCGACATCTTTTAGCCTGGTCACCGCTCCATCAGGGGAAGTCTTAATGATGATGTTCTCAAATTCTTCTATCGATTGGAGACGACCTTGGGTATTGATAGAAAGCTGGAGATCTAGTCCAGGTTGAGTTGGGGATGCGCCTATAATACCGGCTGCTACCTGAACATTTTGCTCACGAATTGCATTTACTACATCGTTGGCAGATAGCTCCCGTGCAGCGATTCTCTCTGGATCAAGCCATAAACGCATAGCATAGTCGCTACCACCAAAGATTAAAGTTTGGCCCACTCCCTGCAACCGCGCTAAACTATCCTTGATATTAAGTGTTGCGTAGTTAGCTAAGTAAAGCATGTCATAGCGCTTATTCGGCGAAAGCAGGTGGACTACCAGAGTAAGATCGGATGAGCTCTTTACCGTGGTTACACCGAATTGCCTTACTATATCTGGGAGGCGAGGCAAAGCCTGATTTACCCGATTTTGTACCAATTGTTGGGCTTTATCAGGGTCGCTATTGATTTTGAAGGTAACTGTTAAAGCCATTTGTCCATCTGAGGTGCTTTGAGAAAACATGTAAAGCATATTCTCGACACCGTTGATTTGTTCTTCTAGTGGGGCGGCAACCGTTTCTGCAATCACTTTAGGGTTAGCTCCGGGGTAATTGGCCCGAACTACAATTGAAGGGGGAACTACTTCCGGGTATTCAGAAATGGGAAGTTGCCAGATGGAAATAAGCCCGGCAATAAAAATCAGGAGTGAGAGAACTGCGGCAAAGATTGGGCGATCGATAAAAAATCTGGATATATTCATTGCTTGCTCTTCTCAGGTTGAGGCGGAGAATCTTTTGCGTCCATTTGAACTATCTCTGGAGTAATTGGTTGTCCAGGCCGGGCGCGCTGCAATCCGGTTACAATGATTTTTTCACCGGCCTTAAGACCAGAGTCTACGACACGCAGATCATCGGCCATTCCAGCAGGCTCAATCTCACGGTAAGTAGCCTTATTATCTTCGCCGACTACGAACACAAATTTCTTATTCTGATCAGTGCCGATTGCCCGATCTGTAATCAGCAATGCTTTGGTTGCGCCTGCATTGCCAAGCTTTATGTGCGCAAAAAGGCCTGGCACCAACATGCCGTCTGCGTTATTAAAAACCGCGCGAACCCGGATAGTGCCGGAAGATGTGTTAAGGTGATTATCAAACGATTCAATAAAGCCTTTATAAGGTGTATCGGTTTCTCCGATCAGGCCCATCTCAACAGGGATTTTTTTGGCATCATTAATGCCTGTAGCTTTAGCCTGGGTATAAAGAAGAAAGGTTTTGTCATCAACTTCAAAATCCGCATAGATGGGGTTGTTAGCAACTACGGTAGTCAATATGGGGGCTTGGGCTCCAGCATTAATCAGGTTGCCTACTGTGATCTCCGCCCGGCCAACTTTCCCATCAATAGGGCTTTTGACTTTGGTATATTCAAGATTAAGCTTTACTGCATCAAGGGCTGCTTTTGCACTTTTGAGGTTGGCTTCAGCTACGCTATAACTATTCCGGCGCTGGTCATAGTCTTGCTGGGGAATAACCTTGTCTTTTATCAAACGTTGTCCGCGATTAAGGTCGTTTTGTGCTAGATTATATTGGGCTTGAGCAGATGCTAAGGCTCCTTCGGCACGCGAAACTTCTGCATTATAAGGGCGTTGATCAATGGTAAACAAGACGTCATCTTTTTTAACTAGATCACCATCTTTAAAGTGAATGGTTTCAATGGTTCCAGAAACACGGGGGCGTACTTCAACCTGATCAATTGCAACCAGCCTTCCGGAAAATCTGTGCCATTGTTGAACATCGCGTTCAATCACTTCGGCAACACCCACAGTAGGTGCGCCCCCATTAGGGTGCGCCCCGAAACTCGGAGCAAACTTTTGATATGCAAAAAAGATAATTGCTAGGCCGGCAATGACCAGCGCTACTGTTTTTTTATTTTGCAAATGAGGTTTGGCATACGAAATAACTTTGGTGACAGGGGCATTGTTATTGATGCTAGTCTTGATTGGAGCTACTATTTTGTTAATAATATTAGCTTTTTTTTCAGGTATCATTATCGATTCTCATTTCACAGGAGTTACTACAGAATAGCCAATAGAGTAGTTAATTTGCAACTAGAGAATTGCAGCTTTACAGCTAATTTATAAAAAATGATACAGTTTTGCTACAGGCCTAATATCGTCAATCATCTTTTCTTTTATCACGGTCTGATTTTTTCCCACCTGACTGGCTATCTTGCGGGTTGGATGGTGGCTGCTGACGTTCTTCACGAACTGGCGGTTGTTGTATCACTTCCCTTTGAACTGGTGCAGACTGCTGGATGACACGTTCAGGCTGCCTTACTTCCGGTTGACGTTCTTCACGAACCGGCGGTTGTTGAATACGCTCAATTTGTTTTATTTCAGGTTGTTGTATCACTTCTCTTTGAACTGGTGCAGATTGCTGGATGACACGCTCTGGCTCCCTAACTTCTGGCTTACGTTCCTCAATAATGGGTTGTTGCTGGATGCGTTCTGGCTGTTTAGATTTATCAAAAATTGTTATAGGCTGTGAAGGTTCTGGTTCTTTAGCTAAAGGTGGTTGCGGCCGAGGTCGATCTGGCTCTTTACCCCCTCCTGGATGCAAAATATCTTTCACAGTAAAAGGTTTAGGTTTCTGCTCTGGGGCTGGCGTAGGTTTTACTACTTGAGGAGCTGATTCATTCTGGATCGGCGTGCTTCCTTTTAAATCAATCAACTGTTTAGGAGCGGCTGTTTTAGGACTTTTCTCAACTACCGTTCTCGATAGTACTTGATCAGGAGCTTGTACAGTAGGCTTAGTCCCATTACTATTAACACTAGTTGTCTGAGGTGCTGCTATAGCTGGGTCTTGCCTCAATTCTGCTTTTGAAAGCGCATCTTTAGATACACTTACCCTGGCTTTTGAAACAGACTGAGATTGAATGAAAACGTTTCTTGGCACTGCTGTCACAGCATTTGAAATATTCTGATTGCTAAATACCATGGTTCCACCGCGTCTGTTATAGTATTTCCTTACTTGGTTGCTTCTCAGAAATGTACCACCTGTGTTGATATCGGAAAAATACTGCTGGCTCACCGAGTAAGGCGGTATGTAGACGTCATTATATCCAAGTGGAACCCAGCTTATGCCATCGCTTCCAAACACAAAGTTTATTCCTCCCAAAAATCCAACAAGCGCTGGTGCGTAAATTGAGAGACCATTTATTGGACCTGGGATCCAGCCCCATCTGCCTTCGACATAAGCCCAACGGCCATAGTGGAAAGGTGCGTAGCCCCATTCTTCATGATCTACCCAGGTCCAGCCCCAAGGGGAAATCCATGCCCAATGTCCTTCGCGGTAAGGCGCCCAGTCTGAGCCGACATTGTTTGGTATCCAGACATTGCCATATACATCTGCCTGGGTCCATGATCCATATCGGTCAAGATCCTCATAGCCAACTACTTCTGGGGAAACGTAGCGGGCAGAAATTGTGTTTTCTGCCATGCGTTGTCGTTCATAGCTCCAGCGGTCAAAATCGTCATTTGCTGCAAATACCAAGCGTTGATAATTTCCTAAGTTAGTTTTAGTAAAACTGAAGGTTTGCTGTGCAGGTATTATATATGATGTGTTGTCGCCATAGACTTCCGCCTGACCACTTCGTACCGTGACTATAGTTTCATTACCATCACTGTTCACGTCAAGGCGATAATCGCCTGGCTGACTAGTTGAGAACACCAGGTTCGGAGTGTTGATTTGGTAGACCTGATCAGGCCTTACACTGCGTATATTTAGATTAAGAACTCCTTGTGTTAGTTGGACTTGGGCAAGGTTACTATCGAGATTTAAGACGGCTATACTGGTGTTGTCGCTGAAACGAATAGCGGCGCGGCCAAGTTGCAATTCCCCTCGGGAATTGGCATCGGACCAGATACGGTCTCCGGTAATTATAGGTCGGTTGATTCCTGCATTAACCCAATCGTCCTGACCAGCAGGTGCAAAAATAACTGGACCATCCACGTAACTTAGGCGAGCAACGCGGGTAGGGGGATCAGCGTTCACTAAAACTGGGGCTGTAAGTAACAAAACGCCAAGTACTATGGCTGCACAAAATCTTCTCATAACACCTCCATCCGCATGCTTTAGATAAAGCATAACATACTTAAAAATAACACTTTTGATTAGATTGTACAACTGTATTCAGTTTTGGATTTCATGTTATGAATCAACAATAAATAAAACTTAAAACTTAAGGAAATATTTTAGCAAACCAATCATAATAGAAATGTTTGTAACTGTTGAGCCGCCTATCATCAGCATCAATTTCACCTGAGACCTGTGTACTATTTTCTCCAACCGCTTCTCAGATTGGATCACCTCATTGCGGACTTTTTCTACGTCCACTTTAACTCCATCCACTTCAATTCGAACTTTATCAAGATCAGTTCTTAAATCAGCTATATCAGCTTTAAGCTCAGTTCGAACTTTATCAAGGTTACTCCCTACTTTCTCAATATCAGCTTTAAGCTCAGTTCTTACATTAACTATATCGGTTTTAAGCTCAGTTCTTACATTAACTATATCGGTTTTAAGCTCAATTCGAACTATATCAAGGTTACTCCCTACTTTCTCTACATCTTCTTTGAGTTCAGTTCTGACGTGCTCTATGTCTTCTTTAAGCTCCGTTCTGACCTTATTTATATCACTTCTCAGGCTACCGGTATCAGCTTTTAATTCTAATATAACTTTATCAATATCTGTTTTATTTGTGGAAAATTGAGTAAAGTTACGGAAGTTGTTCTCTAGTAAACTAACCTGCTCTTTAGTAGCTAATCTACTATAGTAGCCATATTCATTTTTTTGTACGACATGCATTATAGCTGATGCGTGCTTTTGGATAAGTCCTTCTCCAATCAGATACTGAATTCCTTCTTGTTTATCATAGGTCATAACAGTCATTTTCAAAATAACGTTATATATTCGAGTGCCAATTTATGCTTTGTATACAAGCCTGTCAAGTACGCAAGCTTATTTTTATACTAAAGTATAATTAAAAAGACTAAAGTTATAATGAAACTAAAAAGTATTATTATCGTTTCTTGATGATTCCAACCAATAACAGGATTCACCATTGATGTTCCTTATATTTGTGATTTGATTTATGTGTTCTTGTAATTGACTGGCGGCGGACTTCAGTCTTTGTAAATCTTGAGTTTGCCCGAATATATCATGCTGGTCTGAGAACAACATATGAGAAAAAAGCAATAAGCCAAATTCATCTATGGGTTCTTTCATCTGAGAGCGCATTTTTTTATAGATAAGCTCAACGATCTTCTTATTGCCTCGCTTCCATGCTAACTCAATCGCATGCCTACCCAGTTTATCCAAAGCATTATAATTGATTTGCGATGAATCAAGTAAGAATTTTACAATCTCAACATAGCCTCGGCTTGCAGCAAGATGTAATGCAGTGAAACCATGGCTATCAAAACAGTTGCAGTCTAACTTTGGGTCAGCGGTAAGACCTGAGATGTTCTCAAGGAGCCCACGACTTGCCGCAATCAAAAACTGCTGGTGTATATCCAGAGTTTCAAGGTTTTGCACAAAGGATGGCAATGTAACTTCAGAGCTCATTTTTCTCCCTTACAGTTGCTAGATAAAATGCCAGTATCATTCTCTGATGATAGCCTTAAATAACTGAATTAACAAGTTTTTCCTATTGCAATGCGAGCAAGTGGTTTGAATAGTCCAGCCAATTCACCCGCTGGCTGATAATAACAAATGGGCTTTGCAGTATCAGAGGACTCAGCCAGCTCTTGGTTGATGGGAATCTGGGCAAGCAAGGGGAGCTTAAACTCTTTGGCTAGTCCAACACCAGCATTTTGGCCAAATATATGGTGTTTCTCACCGGATGGACTTTTGAAATAGCTCATATTCTCAACAATCCCTAGCACCGGCACTGATAGTTTATTATACATGTTGATACCCTTTCGTGCATCAGCCGCTGCCAACTCCTGAGGCGTAGTTACAACGATTGCTCCATCCAGCTTATAATTCTCAGCTAGGCTTAAATGCACATCCCCAGTGCCTGGAGGTGTATCGACAATCAATATATCCAGAGGGGTTTTACCGGCCCACTTAGTCATGCGCATAAGCTGATACAAGACTTTAGTGGTCATAGGGCCGCGCCAAACTGTGGCGGCGTTATCGTCCACCAGAAACCCTACTGACATCATCTTAAGCCCAAATTTAGTGTGAGGAATCATTAGCTTATCATCTAGTTCCGGCATTTGGCTGATTCCAGCAAGCCTAGGCAAAGACGGACCATAGATATCAGCATCGACTAACCCTACTTTAAACCCCTGATTAGCTAAAGTAATTGCAAGATTAAAGGCAATAGTTGATTTACCAACACCACCCTTGCCGGAAGCTACGGCTATAATTCTATTAATACCTGGAATACTATTGACATCAGCCTGCCTTAGCTCGGGTCCGGAAGTAAGTGTGATTTTAACTTTGCTGACTCCTTCAATTTTTAGCAATAGTTCTTCGCAGTTTTTGCGCATTGGCTCCAGCGCTCCTGAACGCGCATTTTCACAGTAAATGGCGAAAATAACCTCATCTCTATTAACTATAATCTTACTGATACTATGCGTAAGGCTTTTACCTGTGTCAGGATGCTGAATAGGTTCCAAAGTTTTTAATACAAATTGCTCTAGTGAGTTAGACATTGCTTGCAACATTTAAAATATGAATATAGATTATATACCAAATTCAGAACTAAAGTAATACCGATGTCAGATAATAAATTTAAAAATCCATGGGGTGATGACCAAAACGATATTAATGAAGTCATTCGCAAGGGACAGGAAAAGATAGCAAAACTATTTGGTGAGAAGCCTGGTAGAGGTGATGACAATGGTGGTGGCTTTTTCAAAGATGGTGGCTTTAGGCTTAGATTTAATAAAAACATATTGATCATTTGTGGAGTGGTGATTTTTGTCATGTGGTTGTCTACCGGCTTCTATACCGTTCAACCTGATGAAGAAGGTGTAGTTATGCGATTTGGCAAATATACGCGCACATCGCCACCGGGCTTGAACTATAAAATACCTAATCCTATTGAAACTGTAACGCCGGTCAGCGTAACCAGGATAAACAAAGAGGAAATTGGATTCAAATCAGCTGGAAAAACCATTACTTCAAAGCAAGAGCTTTTGGAGAGTACTGTTGCTAAAGAAAGTCAAATGCTTACGACTGATGAAAACATAGTCGACATTAACTTTCAGGTTCAGTGGCTGATTGATGATGCTAAGAAATTTCTGTTTAATGTCCGTGATATGAATACAGAGAATACAGTTAAAAGTGTTGCTGAAAGCGCCATGCGTGAAGCTATTGGTCTTTCCCATGTTGCTGATGTGTTAGCAGAAAAGCGAAGTGAAATCGAACAGGATACTAAGGCTCTTATGCAAGCCATGCTTGATAATTACGAAATGGGTGTGAAAGTAATTGGTGTGCAGCTTTTGAGATCTGATCCCCCACAGGAAGTGCTCGCAGCTTACCGCGATGTACAAAATGCTAAGCAGGATAAGGAGCGTGAGATCAATACTGCTCTTTCATATCGTAACGACATAGTTCCGCGTGCCCGTGGTGAGTCGGAAAAAATGCTACTCGATGCTGAAGGCTATAAAAACATGGTAGTGGCTGATGCTCAGGGTGATGCCAAACGCTTCCTCTCTGTATATGAACAGTATAGAAACGCCAAAGATGTTACCCGTAAGCGCATGTATATTGAAACTATGGAAGAAGTACTCTCAAATATGGATAAAATTATAGTTGATAAAGGAACTTCAAACGTTATCCCATATCTTCCCCTTAGCGCTTTGAATAAAGAAAAAGAGAAAGTAACGGAAGTTGAAAAAGTGAAAGAAATAGAAGGTAAGTAATATGAATAGAATGGTTTTAATTGCGGTTGCTGTATTGTTTGTTATAGTGCTTTTGAAAGATACTATATTTGTGCTCGATCAGCGCCAGACTGCGCTTGTGCTTCAATTCGGTAGCCCTCAAAGGGAATTAATTGAGCCAGGGTTGCAGCTAAAAGTTCCTTTCATTCAAAATGTTCTCTTCTTTGATAACCGGGTTCATAACTTTAGCGCGCCAACTACCGAAGTTATCTCTTCAGATAAGAAGAACCTTTATGTTGACGCTTTTACCAAGTATCGAATCTCGGATGTGAAAAAGTTTTATCAACGCGCGAAAGATGAAAATGGATTTAAGTCTGCGCTTTCTCCAATACTTGAATCGAGTTTGCGCCAGGTGTTGGGTAGTTATTCGTTTAAAGCACTACTTACCTCTGAAAGAACAGTTATCATGCGCAAGATCAGAGATAATGTAGAGCAGGAAATCCAGGACTTTGGGGTTAAAATTATAGACGTGCGAATTATGCGTGCGGATTTACCTGACGCTAGCCGTGAGTCAGTATATAACCGCATGCGCTCCGAACGTGCTAAAGAAGCTAAGGAAATTCGCGCCGAGGGAGCTGAACAGGCGCAAAAAATAAGTTCAACAGCGGATCGGGACAAACAGATCCTACTTGCAGAAGCGAGAAAGAAAGCTGAAATTACAAGAGGTGAGGGGGATTCTGAAGCTATTAAAGCATTTGGGGAGTCATTTGGCCGCGATCCTGAGTTCTTTGAATTTTATCGAACCATGCAAGCTTATCGAAAATCCTTAAAGAATGAGAATACCAAGATTATTATTTCGCCTGATAATGATTTTTTAAAGTATATGAGAAAATCTAATTAATTTTATTATTAATTGTTCAATTTAACGTAATTGTAAAATACCTGTGCTATAATCCTTTTTTAACTTTACAAGGTAAGAGCATGGCTACCTCAGCTAAAATCGTTAAAGCAAAGCTTGCAAAAGCCCCAACAAAAAAAGCAGTGTTTTTTGGAGATAGCCTTTCAGATCATGGTAACAACGGTAAATACACCGATGCCGGTGGTAAAGTATGGAGTGAGATATTTCCCAATTTAATCAATGCTACCGTAAGCTATAATTACGCTATTTCCGAAAGTTCATCTCACAACTTAAAAATTCAAATCAATAAATATCTTAAGTCTCAGCCGCCTAAAACTGATAAGGCTATATATAGCCTACTAACTGGAGGTAATGATATTAAGAACGATCCCTTGAATGTGGACATTAATATTCCGAAGATTATATCTAATCTTCGATCCTCTATAAATAAAATCCATTCAGAAGATAAAGGAAGTGTGCTAAAGCAGTTTCTAGTTTTTAACCTTCCTACAACCGCTCCTGCAGCTAATAGTTTTACTCATCTAACTCATTATAAAATGAAGTCCTGGTGGAATGGAGATCAAGCCACTGATAGTAACGATTACTATGGTATCGATTATGCTTTTTTAGAAAAAGCCTCTTATGCTATAGGAGGGTTATTAGAGAACTTAAAAAATCAATATGTAAGTCCACGCGATTCTTTTAATAAATACGTACAAGGAGCCAGCATTGATTATACTGAGTCTCTAAAAAATCTGGTATGTATATTTAGGAAAAAGCATATAGATGTTCAATTCATTGATTTAGCTGAACATCATAGACAGATTATAGACAATCCTTATAAATACGGTGTTAATCCTGATCCACATTGCCTTACCTCTGAGGGTTGCAAAAATGGTTTGTACTTTGACCTCATTCACTTTTCGGCGAAAGGCCATCAGCTCTTTGCTAATTTTGTTGCTGATACTTTAAGGCATCCTGAATTGCAACAAGAATGGGATTGTAACACTCACGACGGTCTATAATATCTATTGGGGCTTGCTAAGATTATTTATTATTAATTGTTCAATTTAACGCAGTTGAAATATTTGTGTGCTACAATTGTCTAGCAACATAAAGAGGTAAGCTATGGCAACTGGAGCAACAACAACCAAAGTAGTATTTTTTGGTGATAGTCTGTCCGATAATGGCAATAACAAGAAGTATACAGATGAGGGTGGAAAAGTTTGGAGCGAAATATTTCCAGACTTAATAGAGGCCAATGCCAGTCATAATTTTGCTATGTCAGAAAGCACAACCTCTGACTTAAAAAATCAAATTAAAAAATACCTTGTGAATAAAGGGCAACTTACAGATAAAGCAATATATAGTCTGCTCAGTGGGGGAAACGACCTTAAGAATGCTCCCTTGGACATGCTTGTCGGTCCGGTTGTCGGTAATAGTAATATTAATAAAATTATCAATAACCTAAAAGCGGCAATACATAAAATTAATGCAGATGACAATAGCAGCCTTAAGAAACAGTTTCTTATCTTTAATCTACCGACCACTGCTCCACCACAAAAAGCTCTGCTAGTATATTAGAGCATCAAACTAAAACCGTGTATAGTGGTATCAAAGAATCCATTGCTAAGAGTGATAATCTTTTTGGTGATAGCCTATTTGGTGATGATCTATTTGGTGATGCTTTATCTGGACTTGCAAAAATTGCTTTTGATGAGTTCTCTAAGGTAGGTGTAGAAGAGCATTTAGGTGAAGCTTCTCAAATTGTTGGAGACTTTATAGATAATTTCGATTTAAGCTTGAATGATGAAAAAATAACTGTTCGCTCTGTGGTTGATTCAACTGTAGAAGCGACGCACGATAGTTATACGAAATCCCTAAAAGGTTTAGCGTGCCACTTTGTGAAGGAAAAAGTAAATGTGAAATTCGTTGATTTAGCTAAGCACCATAGAGAGATTGTAGAGCAGCCTTATAACTTTGGAGTAAATCCGGATCCCAATTGCCTCACCTCCAAGGGGTGTGAGAATGGGTTGTATTTTGATCTCCTCCACTTTTCGGCGAAAGGCCATGAACTCTTTGCTAATTTTGTTGCTGAGACGTTAAGGCATCCTGAATTGCAACAAGAAAATTGTAATACTAACGACAATCTATGATTTAGAGCACCTCTATTGTGGTCTGCTAAGCGTCTCTATAAGTTTAGCGATGTCGTTGGTTAGAGACTTACTACGAGTCAGGTTTTCATCTAATTTCTTTACCGAGTAGATAACTGTCGCATGATCCCTGCCACCAAGTTTAAACCCAATATCTTGCAAACTGAAGCGGGTGAGTTGCTTGGCAAGATACATGCAGATTTGACGAGGCAATACAAATCTTGCAGCGCGGCTTTTGGAGGTGATTTCGTCAACCGAAACGCCATAGTGATTTGCCACCACTTCTATAATCTGCTCAATGCTGAGGTCTATATCATGAGCGTCAAGGTTGTCCTTTAGTATTTCCTGTGCGGCCTTCAGGTCGATATCGCTGCCTTCAAGGCTACAATGCGTGATGAGCTTATTAAGCGCACCCTCCAGTTCACGATTAGATGATGTGATGTTCTTGGCAATCAATTCTAATACATCCTGAGGAACCGCGAAATTAAGCTGCTTAATTTTCGCCTTCAAAATATCTAGTCTTAGATTGTAGTCAGATGGCTTGATGCTGACTACCAAACCGCCGGCAAGTTTAGATATGCTGCGTTTATCAAGATTGAGTTGGTAAGGTGAAACATCACAGGTCACCACAACCTTGCGATTTGATTCTGTAAGCGCGCTAAATGTATTTAAGAATTCATTTTGTGTCCCACTCTTACCGCAAATGAATTGCAGGTCATCTAGCAACAGCACATCGGCTTCACGTAGCTTCTCCTTAAATTCTATAAGGTTGTTGCTGCGAATTGATTTAACATACAAATGAATAAAGCGGTCAGCGCTTAAATATGCCACTTTCTTGCGTTTATAATTGGCGCGAATATGGGCCGCAATTGCTTGGAGGAGATGGGTTTTGCCATAGCCAACATTACTTTGTATGTAAATGATATTGCTTTCTGATGGAAGTTTCTTACCCTCAGCTATAGCTTTGGTTGAAGAATAAGCTGCTTTATTGGCATCGCCACTAACGAAGTTCTCAAAAGTAAAGCGAGGATCCAAAGCGGCTCCCATGATATCGCACTTCTTTAATTCCACATCGTCTTGCATTTCTGCGTTATCATTTGTAATGCACTTAGGTGCAACCTTTGCCCGAGTTGATTTAACTCTGATATCTATATTCTTAACCGAAGGATTGAATGCAAACACATAAGCTTGAATTGATTTAAAATAATTGCTTAAAATCCATTCACGGATAAATCTGCTTGGCACCGTTAAAACTAATTCGCTTTTTTCCAGTTCCGAAAACTTGATATGAGAGAACCAGCTCTTAAAGATAGCCTCACCGTATTCTTCGAGGAGATGCTCCTGTATTTTCTCCCAAAGCTCGCTGCCGTTTTCTATGAAGGAATTTGCTTTAACCTGATGCATTATACTTGCTCCCATGGAAGAGTAGCTTTCCAGCCAATCATTTTGCTGTCTAATGAACCTTCGAATCCGTCACTGATATTATAACAATTCTTATAACCTAGAGCTGTCATCTCAATAGCGGCCTGTTGGGAACGGCCTCCTGATTTACACAAGAACAGTAACGTAGAAGATTTATCGGGAACTATATCAGATAAAGCAGTTTTAAAATTCTCATTTCTTTTCATATCAGGTAAAAACATCCATTCAAGCATTATTAATTTCTTTTTCAGAGTTTCTAATTTTGGTACGCCAACATGTGTCCACTCTGAAGATGTGCGCACGTCTACAAGATAAGAATTATCAACGTTTTTTTATAATTCCCAGGCCTCTATCGCTAATAAGTTTCCACTATAGAGTTGCAACATACAAGCCCTACTAACACCTTTTAATAGTTATTTGAAAAAAGCAGAGTGATCTGAAGTTACTTTAAATCAACTTTGCTAATTTTAACTTTACCGCACAATAATTCATTAAATTCAGCATGTAAGAAACTTAGCTTAGCTAGCTTTTACCTGCCTTTCCCAAATATGCATTTTCATTTTGCACAGTTGGTAAGAGATATTATTTGCATCAAATGGTAGTGCTCGTAAAGTTAATTAATTTTGTTTTTGTCTAATAAAGTTGTTGACTTCCATTTTATGGCAAAATTACTTATATTTCAAAGCATTATCCTCTGAAGATGAGGTGCGGCCTCAGCTTGCATTCAGTAAATATCAGATTAATCAAGATAAACCGGCAAATAATTACTTTGATTAAATATCTGTAGAATTAATATTGGAGTGCATCACAGTAGATATAAGATTTTCAGCACAATGTTCCAATGATACCATTCCATCATATACCTTAGCGCTAACCTGTGTGAGGCCAGATGACAAGCTTTCCAATGCAGTTATGAAGGATGAAACTTGCGCCATATTCTCTGAATCGAAAATGTCTCCAAACTCATCTGTTTTTGAAACCAAACTTGTTATTCCTGGACGTGGATTATCTGTATTCCAGTTTGGAGCGGCCGTTTCAGAATAAAATTCACCTGAAGTTGTATTTAGCTCACTTAAAAAAACATCCATCTTATGAGACTTATAAAAAAGTGTAGAAGTCAGAAAAGCTTTTAATTCTATGAGTGCATACTTTTCGATTAAGTTATTAATATGCAGGGTACCGATGTTCAACCAGGCGTTTTTTCCATGATAGCTAAGCTGCGATACTTGTCCAACTTGTTGATTTACAGTGTTAATAATATTTGCTGCACCATTATGAGTAATTACATTGTCATGTACCTTAGCGGCAACTTCTTTACCCCAATGCTGTTCAATTATCTGCTTGCTGCCAGGACTGTCAAAAGTCACAGCTGAAGCATTGATACCATCTGAGATAAATTGGGCGGTGAGAAGTTCTGAGACGCATGAGCCCAGCGAATGCCCGGTGAACTTTACAGAAGTTGTATTACTGTTATCAATTAATGAATATGCAGATTTTGCAAATGCATACGCGAAAGCAAATGCTGGTGGTATGGTTTTATCCAATAAGCTAAAGTCGCTTACTAAATCCTGATAGAAATCAACAGTATCTGTAGTCACATCGTTTATGCTGGTGCCGCTGCTTGCAACAATAAGATTGTTCTCATTTTTATTATAGAAAGCTAGCCCCTCATATCCTGCTGCCTTATCGGGAGCATATAGAATTGACTGACTATATATGAATTTATATCCCTCGGGTATACTTGCTAATAACAAAGTTTGTTTTTCACTAACATTATAATATGCTAGGTTTGATAGCTTCAAATATGAAGCGGTGTTAAGATTAAGCATAAATCCCCCTCTTGACCGAAGCTTAAGTTAATGTTACAATTTTTAAAAATTAATAACTTACTTTAAATGTACAGCATAAGTGAAATTTTTGCATCATTTTTCTCAGTTTATTGCTTTCGAAAGCGATAGTTGCTTTTTATTGTAGTTTTTTTCTTGATCTTAATTTTAACTGAGAATCTTTTATGTCTTCCAATACGCAAAAAATAGGTGCTTTTCGTCTCACATCTTTAGTAACAGGCAACCTGATAGGATCTGGTGTCTTTTTGCTACCAGTATCGCTAGCTGCATTTGGTTCAATAAGTATATTGGGTTGGATGGTGACTTCAGTTGGCGCCATTCTTCTCGCTTTGATTTTTGCAAGCCTAAGCCAAATGCTACCAAAAACCGGAGGGCCCTATGTATACGTACGCGAAGCCTTTGGCTACAATGTAGGTTTCTATGTTTGCTGGGGATACTGGATGATGTCCTGGATGAGCAATTCGTCTCTGCTTGCAGGAGCCCTGGGATATTTGACCATGCTGGTCGGCAACTTTGACAAGGAGACAGCAATTGTAATAGAGATAGCCATTCTTTTAACTATCACCAGCTTTAACCTTCTCGGCATAAGAACTACTGGTTCGGGTGAGCTAGTCGTTACAACTCTAAAAATATTACCCCTGATCATGATTCCGGTTTTTGGTTTTACAGCTATAGATTTTGACAATCTTATGCTCTTTAATGATTCAGGCAAATCTGTTCCTGCTGCGATTAATGCAGTAGCTTTTCTGACGCTCTGGGGTTTTGTGGGCTTGGAAACAGGGACGGTACCAGCAGGGCAAGTGGTTAATGCCAAAAGGAATGTCCCATTGGCAACCATAGCTGGGACTCTTATTGCCGCGATTGTGTATGTACTTGGTACTATTGTCATTCTCGGCGTGCTTCCGCATGCTGAACTTATTGCTTCTAAAGCTCCATATGCAGATGCTGCAAGCATAATTTTTGGCGGAACTCATTGGGGTAGTTTCTTTGCCTTAGCAGCAGTAGTCTGTTGTATAGGAACTCTGAATGGCTGGACTATGATTGTAGGGCGTATGCCTCAGGCTGCAGCAGCAGAAGGTTTATTTCCAAAGGTATTTGCAAAAACTAATCGTTATGGCACCCCTTATTTTGGCATAATAATCTCATCGATGTTAAGCATTCCATTCATTTTGATGTCGGTGCAGGATAATCTCATCGATCAGTTCAACTTTGTTATGGAAGTATCTGTAACTTTGATCCTGGTAATCTACTTGGTTTGTGTACTCGCTTATATTAAGCTATGCTGCTTTCAAGGTGGATTGAAATGGCATAGGATTGCGCTTGGTGGGCTGGCACTTATATTTGTGCTTTGGGCATTATGGGCAGCAAGTCTTAAAATGGTCACCTTATCTCTCTGCGTGGTTTTGCTTGGTATTCCTATGCATATATGGCTTCGGCTTAAGAAAAGCCATCTTATACGCGTGTAGCATAATAAAGACCTCTGTATAAGGAGGATTTTTGAGATGATTATTTGTGCGATAGGATCGGAAAGCCGCAGTGTACCCCTATGTACATGAGGACTTGAGAACCGCATCGCGCAAATAAACGCTCAAAAGGACCCTTATGGAGAGGTCTTTTAATACCTGATAATCATTGAGGGGTTAAGATACATTTCCCCCCCATTTTTGTCTCTTATGCACTGATGAAAAGCAATATGCTCACAATCTTCATTTATGGAATCATATCTGCATCCTGATATATACTTCCTTTTATAAAAAGCCAGCCCGTTAAAACATGATTTAACTGGGATTAAAGGAGTGTTTACAGGGTAGACCTTTTGCATATTCGGAACAATATTTGTCCAATAATCTTTTTCTTCCGGCTCATGTGGGTATTCATCGCTCCGAAAAGAAAATGCATCATACATCCTAGTGCCAGTTTGCATATCAAGGCCATTTGCACAAACAGCCTGCCAATTAGAAAACTGGGAAAAAGTATCATATATACCTCTAATATCCCAGCCCCTGTACATGTCCATATCTAACATCATTAGCAGATCGTAATCAGGATACTTACCTTCGATTTGATTGAGGTATTTGTTTCGGATATCGGCTAAAAACTTTAGGCTCGGTCTCTTCTGCAGATTGAAATCTTGGGTTATTATCTCAACTTTGTTATTGAGCTTTGACCACATTTTCAGCATAAACTTGGTTCCATCAGTAGAGTCATTTTCAAATATGATTACCTTGTAATCAGCAAATTGCTTTGCCGTAATCTCTATATACTTAATCACTCTTTGCAGCTGCCATCGATTATCTCTGCTTATACCTAAAACAAGTACTTTGTGTTTCTTAAGTTCAAGCCTACCTCTTTCAGTATCTGCCGCTTGAAGCGCATTTAATGGTTCATGAGCTTTTAACTTATGAGTTTTAAAAGGGATAATGGAATAGGGTGTATAGTCGTCTAAATGATAAACACCGCTAACAAGAAATAGAAAGAAATATAGGAAAGTTAGGGCAAGTGTATTTTTCAAAGGCATAAATATTATCCGTTTAATAGTAAATTTTCCCATAACGATGTTATGTGTGCAAGCCGCTTGTTTAATGATCCCATGTAAACATAGTTGAATGTTACAATTTGCTGATTTACCTGTTAGCAAAAGCAGTATAACTTTTGATATGAGTTATAATATTGTTTTTTATTTTGCGTAAGGAACCTAAAAAGAAACTATGGCCGTTATTTGTGGGTACTATCGGTGTTGTCTATGGAGACATAGGTACTAGCCCGCTGTACACCATAAAAACCTGTTTTGAAAGTGGCGCGATAATCCCCGATGCAGTTAATATCATAGGGGTTATTTCATTGATTTTCTGGGCGCTCTTTCTGGTTGTTACTCTTAAATATGTCTCGATTATTTTAAGAGCTGACAATAGAGGTGAGGGTGGCGTATTCGCTCTGGTTGCACTGATTAGTAGATATTTTAGAAACACTAAAAAAAGTAACCGCAGCATAATAATTGGGCTGGGCGTGCTGGGGGCAGCTCTGCTTTATGGGGATGGAGTTATCACTCCGGCTATCTCAGTGCTCGGTGCATTAGAAGGGCTGTCAGTTGCATCGCCTAAGTTAAGTTTTATGATCGTTCCCGTGGCTGTCATTTTGCTTATAACATTGTTTTGGTATCAAAAATCCGGAACAGCTAAAATCGGCAAGTTCTTTGGGTCTATTATGATGGTTTGGTTTATCAGTATAGCTTTGGTTGCTATAATACCGATCATCCAGGAGCCTAGGATATTTCTGGCACTTAACCCATGGTATGCATTCCATGTGCTAAAATCTAATGGGATTCTTAGCATTCATATTCTCGGCACCATTGTGCTTGCGGTTACAGGTGTGGAAGCGCTTTATGCTGACCTAGGGCACTTTACTAAATACTCTATAAGGTTTTCCTGGTTCTCTTTAGTACTCCCAGCTTTGCTCATGAATTATTTTGGGCAAGGGGCGACAATGCTGAAAAATCCCGATGCTTATGTTAATCCATTTTACATAATGGTTCCAGAATTAATGCTATACCCTATGATTATTTTGGCAACTGTTGCGAGCATTATTGCTTCTCAGGCGGTGATCACTGGCTTGTTTTCCATTACCTGGCAGGCGGTACTCCTCGGGTTCATGCCGCGCATGCGAATCGTCCACACTTCTCCCAGCCAAAGGGGGCAAGTCTACGTGCCGTTTATCAATAACTCTCTGCTAGTGCTTACTGTGTTATCCGTCTTGCTCTTTAAGTCTTCGGACAGCTTAGCTTCCGCCTATGGCCTAACCATAACTGGCATTATGCTGATTACAACTGCGCTTACTATAGTACTGTCTCACTATACCTGGAAGTGGAGTATCCCCAAGATCATCTCAGTCTTCACAATATTCATCTGCATAGATATAATATTCTTCGCTTCAAGCATAACTAAGATTCTGGATGGAGCCTGGTATACAGTATGTATTTCCACCATTTTTGGCGTGGTTATGTATACTTGGAGAAAAGGCATGCAGGCTTTAGCTAAAATCTTCCGAAAAAAACGGACTACTCTGGCTGCTTTTTCCAAAGATGTTGGGATTACGTTTCGCAAGCGGGTTCCAGGTACAGCCGTATATATGACCAGAACTGCCAACAGCATACCAAGCACGGTTTTCACTAATCGAAATCATAATCATTGTCTGCATGAAAATATAATTATTTTATCGGTTGAAATTAAAAATGTGCCGCGGGTTGCGCCAAGCAAACGCATTAAAGAAGTGAATTTCAATAACGGTATCTATCAGGTAAAAGCTTATTATGGGTTTATCGAGGTGCCGAATATATTAAAGATATTTAAGCGCCTAGAAGAAAAAGCAATTCGCAATATCGACATTAAGGACATCTCTTTCTTCATTGGGCGGGGGATACCAGTGGAATCAACCGCACCTTACCTCAGCGGCTGGGTAGAAAAGCTGTTTATTTTCCTTTTTAACAATGCTGCAAGTGCCACTGAGTTCTATAAGCTGCCTGATGACCGTGTGGTAGAACTAGGAACACGAGTACATGTGTAGGAGCTTAGCTTCAAGCAATTCTAAGTTCTATTAAAATAGAATTTCTATTAACTATTCGTTAATTAATTTTATTTAATATATAAATATAGCAAATTAATTGATAGTTGTATGAAAGATTTAGCTACAATAATGGAAGAGGCAGTTGAAACCAAAAGAATATTTGATGAAGCAAGAGCTGCAGTTTCGTCTCGTAGGCGCTCCTCGATGCCTGGCAAGAGTCCAGCAGCACCCAGCAAATACGAAGTTATAGACTTAAAAGTTCTTGGCCGAGATGCGGCAAATAAAGCCAGAGAGCTGTTTAATGCCAAGAAAGCAGAAGTACTAAGCCAATATAATGATTTTAATCAAGTACCTCCTGAGGGAAGAGCTGAATTGCACAGACTTGTGAAAGCCGCATATGATTCGGAGTTTGAAGTTGTTAGTTTAGCAGAGGGGTACCAGGCGGAAATGACGCTTTTAACTGCACTTATGCACAGCGAAACAGCTTATAAGCAATATGCTACGGGCAATAATACAGTTATAGAACAGTTAATGATTAATGATGCCAAGGTTTCTGAATCAGCCGAAAGGGATATGAATGAGTTTGAAGCACATAGAGCTCAAGAAAAGTATACTCCAGCTAAAAGAGCAAAAGACGAAAGGTATGAGCTTCTGGAAAAAGCCAGGACTAACGCTTGGAAAATAAAAGGGAAAAAAGTTGATCCAGCTCCATCAATTTTTGAGGGATCAAGGGAATTCACTCTTTTTTTATCCCGTAATGATGTTGCTAAAACCGGATATGCAGGGGTGGCATATATAAATGAAGGTAAAAATAGTAAAGAGATTATTATCGGTAACCCTCATCTTTGTCACATTAATGATATGCGCTCAGTCACAGCACTCTACCATGGCTTTGTGCCCAATCAGTTTGAAAAGAGTCTAAAACCTTATTTAGATTCTATAATTAATAAATTGAAAGCTGAGGGTAAGAACCCAAGTGAATTTACTTTTACATTAACTGGCTTCTCCTTAGGGGCTGCATTGTCCGATTTAGGTGCGGCATATTTGCACGAACAAGGCTATAAGGTTGCCACCTTTGGGATAGACAATCCCGGCACTGGTAAAATATATGATAAAGTCAGAAGAGAAACACGCAACGAGATTCGGGCTAATAAGAAGCCATTAGTTGTTACTAAGCCATCTCAGCCTGACCCTGACATTAATAACTATATAACAAGCAAACAAACTGTAGCCAATTCCATCAACCCCCAAGTTGGAACTGTTCATATATTTAGAGAGCATGAGAGGCCAGAGGGATTAGATAAACACAATAGACCCGATAGAATTTTTAAACTCAGTCACTTAATGCACATCAAAGGTGGATTGCGAGTCCATAGTGAAGCTAATTATAATTTGAAACAAGATAACACATCAATCATTAATGCGGATCAACCTTCAGGCAAAAAACATACATCATCCCCAGTCCTACGCGTTGCTACCACCTGTCTTGCAGTGCCGGTCGTATTACCTTTCCTTTTAGCTTCTGCCCCTTTTGTTTGCATATACAAAGGAGTGAAGAAGGCTGCAAAAGCAGTGGAAAAACACAGACACAAAGACGACCAACCAAAACCAGCTAAAAATATACATTAGTAATAATAATAATAATTAACTGTTTATTAACATGCTTTTTTTATACTCTAATTATAAGAAGTTAGAGGTTGTATGAGAAGAGGGTCCACTGAAAGCTTTCTATCAAGCCAGAATGAATTCGAAAGGCGAACCGTTCTTGATAACGTAAGAAATCAAGCTGACTTTTTAAAGTCAGGGAAGTTTAAGCCTGCTCCATCAGTGTTTGAAGGATCGCAACAATTAGATATGTTTTCCTCTTGTAATCATGTTGCTCAGAACGGTTATGCCGGTATTGCTTATATAAACAGAGATAAAAAGGAGATAATTATCGCCAGCCCTCCTACGATGAAGATGATAGATTTTCGCTCACTTTCAGCCATATATCACGGTTTTGTTCCCATTCAATTTGAGCAGAGCCTCAAGCCCTACCTTGATTCTGTTATCGGTAAATTAATAGCAGAAGGCGTAGACCCAAAGTCATATACCTTTACGTTAACAGGCTTTTCTTTGGGGGCTGCTTTATCCGATTTGGGGGCAGCATACCTGCATGAACGTGGCTTTGAGGTTTCGACCTATGGAGTGGATAACCCAGGAACTGGCAAAATATATGACAAGGTTAGAGCTGCAGCTCGCAAAGAGGCAGCAGCCAATGGAGAAAAGCCAAATGATGTTGAACCGAAAGTAAATAATTATGTGATGAGTGAACAAACCATAGCTAATTCACTCAATCCGCAAGTTGGTGCTGTTTTTGCAATTAGCAGTAGTGAGAAGGCAGCCGAAAAACAAGAACTACGGTCTGACAGGATTTTTAGCCTATGGCACGCATTGCATTTTGTGGGTGGGCTTGCTAAACATAATACAGCCCAGGGGATCTTGACTGATCAAAGCATATCGATTGTAAAAGCAAAGACCCCGGCAACCGATGAACTAAAGACTTCATCTCGGGGGCTCCGTATAGCCTCAACCTGCTTGGCTGCACCAATTCTGGCATCGCTTCTGATAGCTGCCTCACCGTTCATCGCTATATTTAAGGTTGGCGAAATAGCAGTAGATTCAATAAAAGAGTACGCAAACAGAGACCTGCAAAATCTGACTTCCAGAGAGAAGTAAACTCTGAAATTATATATTATAATATTCATTAAGACAAACCATCCCTTTCTATTGAAGTACAAATTACAATTAATACATTGCTTGAATCATGAAATAAAAGCTGTATAATCACGTCAAGAAATGGTAAAATAGATAATGAGAAAACTATGCATCAAGCCATGTCCTACCATATTTTTAATACCCATGAATATATTAAAGCTCTCATCAAAACAGGCATGAAGGAAAAACAAGCTGAGATTTTGGTTAAGGGTTTGTTGGAAAGCAGGGAATATGACTTCTCAAGATTAGCTACCAAAGATGAGCTTCTGGCAACTAAGCAAGAACTTAAAGCAGAAATATCTGGAATTAAAGTTGATATTCTAAAATGGATGATACCGCTTTTATTTACTGTTATTGCTATGGTAGCAACAGTAATGTTTAAAATGTTGGGTCATTAAATTTGTTTAGCTTTTAAAAAGAGAATTAATACATTGCTTGAATCATGAAATAAAGGCTGTATAATCACGTCAAGAAATGGTAAAATAGATAATGAGAAAACTATGCATCAAGCCATGTCCTACCATATTTTTAATACCCATGAGTACATTAAAGCTCTCATCAAAACAGGCATGAAGGAAAAACAAGCTGAAGTTGTGGTTAAGGGTTTGTTGGAAAGCAGAGAGTATGACTTCTCTAGATTAGCTACCAAAGATGAGCTTCTGGCAACTAAGCAAGAACTTAAAGCAGAGTTTGCTGGGCTTAAAGCAGAGCTTACTGAGCTTAAAGCCGAAGTATCTGGAATTAAAGTTGATATTCTTAAATGGATGATACCGCTTTTATTTACTGTTATTGCTATGGTAGCAACAGTAATGTTTAAAATGTTGGGTCACTAAATTTGCTTAGCTTTTAAAAAGAGAATTAGGCTTAACCCTTTAGTTGAACACTTGTGGATATTGATATATTATATACTCAATGAATTATTGGAGTAATTATGCACGAGTATCGTACCCATACATGTGGCGAGCTTAGAGCCGAACATGTTGGTCAGCAGGTTAAACTGTCAGGTTGGCTGCACCGTAAACGTGACCATGGCGGCGTCTACTTTATCGATCTTCGCGATCACTATGGTTTGACCCAGGTTGTGACCTCTGACCAAGAAGACCGTCTGCATAATTTGTCTCCGGAAAAATATGCTGAAATCACCACACTCAGTTATGAGTCTGTTGTCACAATCATCGGCACAGTGGTTGCACGATCTGAAGAAACCAGGAATCCTGATATGATAACTGGGGATATCGAAGTTGTGATCAATGACTATATTATTATCTCAAAAGCTGAAATGCTGCCACTCAATGTTAATGCTGACTACAACTTTCCTGAAGACCTGCGGCTTAAATACCGCTTTCTTGATTTGCGCCGGGAGAAAATGCACAAGAACATTATCCTGCGCAATAGCGTGATTTCCTCCATTCGCAGGCGCATGACTGAAGCTGGGTTTATGGAGTTCCAGACTCCAATTCTTACAGCGAGTTCGCCTGAAGGCGCGCGGGACTTTCTCGTGCCCAGCCGCCTCAATCCTGGAAAGTTTTATGCTCTACCGCAGGCACCTCAGCAGTTTAAGCAGCTGCTAATGGTTTCGGGTTTTGACCGCTATTTCCAGATTGCCCCTTGTTTCCGTGATGAAGATGCGCGGGCCGACCGTGCGCCTGGGGAGTTCTATCAGCTCGATGTTGAAATGTCATTCGTTACCCAGGAAGAAGTATTCACTACTATGGAACCTATACTCTATAGTCTGTTCAGTGAATTTACTGATTATCATGTGACCCCGGCACCATTTACTCGTATAACTTACGCAGATGCTATGCTTAAATATGGAGTCGATAAGCCAGACTTGCGCAACCCTATCATGCTTGCTGATGCGACTGAAATCTTCCGGGGCTCAGGCTTTTCTATATTTGCCGGAGCTATCGAGAAAGGCTGTGTAGTTCGTGCGATTCCTGCTCCGAATACTGCTAGCAAATCCAGAAAGTTCTTTGATGACATGATTGGTTATGCACAAACCGAGCTGGGTGCTAAAGGACTAGCCTATATAACTTTCGATGAGGAGGGGAACGCAAAAGGCCCAATCGCCAAATTCCTGACTCCGGAAAAACTAACGGAACTAATGCAGATTGCTGGTCTTAAAGCTGGCGATTCAGTATTCTTCTCATGCGATAAAGAGTTGGATGCTGCTAAGCTTGCTGGTAAAGTGCGCATTAAGCTAGGTGAAGACTTAGATTTGCTTGAGAAAAACATCTTCAAATTTTGCTGGGTTGTTGATTTTCCATTCTATGAGTGGAGCGAAGAGGAGAAGAAAATCGATTTCTCTCACAACCCATTCTCGATGCCGCAAGGTGGGATGGAAACTTTGGAAGCTGCCGATACTCCGGAAAAGCAACTTAAGATTCTTGCATATCAGTATGATATCGTTTGTAATGGTATCGAATTGAGCAGTGGTGCTATTCGTAACCACAAGCCGGAGATCATGTACAAAGCTTTTGGTATTGCAGGGTATACCCGTGAGGAAGTCGATGAGCGTTTCGGCGGTATGATCAAAGCGTTTAAATATGGTGCACCTCCTCATGGTGGTTTTGCCCCTGGCATTGACCGCATCGTTATGTTGCTTGCTCATGAACCGAACATCCGGGAAGTTATATGCTTCCCACAAAACCAGAATGCCCAGGATCTGCTTATGAATGCTCCTGCGCCAGCTACAGCACGGCAACTGCGTGAATTGAATATTATCCTTTCGCCTTTAGCTCGTGATGCGTTGGAAAAAGGAGAACAGAAGCAGCAGGTCGCGAATTCATGAGATGTTAATCAAGCTGGGCACGAGACGAAGTAAATTAGCATTGGCACAGTCTGGCCTGGTTATCGCTGCACTGAAGCGAGTTAACCCTGAAATCAAAGTGGAAGTTCATGAAATCGTCACAACTGGAGATAAACTCTACGATCAGGATTTAGCACTTATTGGCGGGAAGGGGCTGTTCCTAAAAGAAATTGAGGATCAATTGCTCGATGGGAAAATCGATATTGCCGTTCACTCGATGAAAGATGTTCCGGCCTACTTGCCGGAAGGTCTGGTCATAGATTGCATGCTTGAACGAGAAAACGTACATGATGTTTTTGTAAGCACCAAATATAATAGCCTGGCGGAGCTTCCCGAAGGTGCAGTGGTAGGCACTTCATCTCCACGCCGCAAACTCCAGCTTTTAGCTAATCGGCCGGATTTGAAAATTATCAGCATGCGCGGTAATGTAAACACGCGCATCGATAAGCTGGGGCGCGGCGAGTATGATGCTATAGTTCTTGCCTATGCTGGCCTTAAACGCCTGAGTCTAGATGCTCATATTAAAGAAGTGATCAGCACTGATATCATGCTGCCGGCAGTCGGGCAGGGGGCAATTGGCATTGAACGCAAGGCTAGCGACGAGAAACTAAGCTCGTCATTTAAAGAAATGAACCACACTCCAACCTCTTTATGTGTGGAAGCCGAGCGCAGCTTTATGCAAAGCCTTAAGGGCGATTGCACCACGCCACTTGCTGCCTATGCTCAAGTCAAAGGCGATTATATCCATCTGCAAACTGGCTATGCACACGCTGGAGCAAATGCCATGAGGTTTGAGCAGGCTCAAGATACTATCGCTAACCGCCAGCAACTTGGGCATACCCTGGCTCAGAGATTCTTACTTTAAAGCGAGCGCTTTATCAGCTTTTTTGTCATCATACCAGGTGTATTTTTCCTTGAGCATTTTAAACTGGAAATCAGCTCGCTCCTCATTCAAAGGCGGCACATGGTCTTCGGCATAAGTATAATGAAAACCGGTATAGGAGATGTCATTAGCGGTACAAAACTCTTCAACATGTTCCAAATGCGACTCATTATCGTCTATATGAATTATGTGCTCCGGTTCATAGCCAAGCTCGTCAAACAGAGCGGAAAGTATTTCATCCTTAGGCAAGTAGCAGGAAAAACCTACGCCGTTTTTATACATGGGGAATTTACCGCAGGTTTCCAGATCAGTAAATGTGAATGGACCTGCTTTTTTAAACGACCAGCTGAGATCTATTCCCAACTTCTTTAACTTTTGTATGCGATGATTCTCAGCCTGCTGAGCATTTCCCTGGCGTCCTGTACAACCACTGGTTAAAGCAATCGTATCGATCTTGCGTTTCCTGAGATCCTTGAGTATGGAGAGAGCTTGCTTATCAATAAGTTCAGTCTGATAATCCGACCAGATAAAACCGGTTAAAAACATGGATTTACACTGGTTATTTACAGCATCGATCTTCTCGCTTATTAATTCTTGCTTATATGGCGTCTTTAATGCCAGGTCTTTTCCAACAACTAAAGTATCATCGATGTCAAATATCACTAGGGTTTTAGCATCGGCTTCCTTAAGTTCTTCCGTAACGATTTGCAGATCGGGTGCGCTAAGAATTTCCGCGTATGCATTGGGCATATGAAGAAAGCCGGTTAGTATTAGAGCTATTAATCTTAATTTTATGGTCATAAAAATCCTGCGATGCTTTCAGCTAATTGGTATTTGGGATTGATTATCATACCTATATGCCCTGAGCTACAAGTGAATAACCTTGATTGTTTTAAACGGTAGTAGAGTGCCATACAAGAGTTTTTTGGAGCTATCTTATCATTATCCGCAATAGCACACAGTACAGGAGCTTTTAACATTTTAGGATTTATGCTAACCCCATTCACCCGCCATTGCCCTCTGACTAAAATGTTATTTTTAACAAAGCCCTCCATGCAAGCGCGTAACAAATTCTTGCTCATTGGTACGCCATCATTAACCCAGTTCTCAATCATGACGAATTCATCATTCGCAAAATTGCCCTGGCCATACTTGATAAACTTCTGATTTATATTGGAAAAATCCGAAAGATAAAACATGTTCTGAATAAAAGTTGCAGGAACCGGATCCGGCAGGTTTTCAAAACTCTGCCACCATAAGCTATTTTTAGGCAAGTAGGAATTGGTAAAATCCCATGGGGTTGCAATGGTGATCAACCTGTCGATATACTGGTCGGCTAGGATTGCAGCAGCAAGTGCAAGCTGACCACCCATGCAATAGCCGGCCAGTGTCGTTTTCCCAATAAACTTCATGCAACGCACTAACCTATTAATATAATCATCAAGGCTATAGCCCAGCTCATCGTTCCCAGGAGCCCCCCAATCCAGCAAGTATGGTTTAATATCTAATTCGTTCAACCGTAATAGCAAGCTATGCTGCTCAGACAAATCAAGTATGTTGGGTTTATTTATCAATGATGGTACAAACAGCATGGGCTTGCCCCTGCCGGGATATTCATAAAGCTTTGAGCTGCCTTCCTGCCATATATATTCCCCATTCAAAGAACTTGCCAGGGTTTGGCGGTTATAGGTATTGAGACCTAAGCCAAGTGCACCTAACTCGTCAAGTGTTTGTTTTCTTACTTGAGGCGCGAGGTTTTTCAAGGGTGGCGAGTCTTGACTCAAGATCGCTAACACGCTTTCCAAGCTCATGAAGCTGAGAATTGACATCATCATGTATTGGACTGCCGGCACCTGGCTGGTTTGCAGTTGCTGCGTGCTGGATATTTTCCTGGAAACGGGCATAATTCTCGGTCATTAATTCGATTAATCGTGGATCCTTGAGGTAATCCTGGAACTGGTCTTGCCAGGCTTTTATTACTTCTGAGGCCAAATTTTGTTTGTCTGACATATATTAAATGCTATTATAATTATACATAACTATGAGGCTAATACATTGACAAAAAATAAAGTAATTGTCATTAAAAAATATCCGAATCGAAGACTTTATAATACTGAAACAAGCAAATATATCACACTGGATGACCTATCTGCACTGGTTAAACAGAATATTGAATTTAAAGTTATAGATATTAAAACCAATGATGATCTAACTCGCATCACCCTTGCTCAAATTATTCTTGATCATGAAGTTAAAGGTTATGAAATGCTGCCGATAGATGTGCTCAAGCATATCATTCGGTTATATGATCACCCGCTTAACCAAACTTTTAGCACCTACTTAATGAATTCCGTCACACAATTTAATCAGCATATGGATCAATTCAAAGGTATGTTTGGTAATATGGCGATTCCGTTTGCGTCACCGGATTGGCAGAAGAACATGGACGAGTTCAATGCCCAGAATAAGAAGTTTTTTGAAGATATGATCAAGGGCTTCGGCAATAAGCAATAATTGAAGACTTCACATAGCATGTTCGTGGGTCTCTTTCTCGCTTGAACTTCTAGAACTAGACTTAGGAAATAATGGGTTTACATAGTATTCTTCTATTGATCTTCTATAGTACTCTTTAGCTACATCATGAACAATCAGTGCCGCTGTATATTCATACGGGGCAATCGGCCCGCTTTGTGTGAAATAGGTTAGAATCTCCTTTGACATTACATGTGCGAGCGCTTTGTTTGAAGAATATAAAACAAAACAGGCGGTAGAAGCGTACTTATCAGTCTTTATGCTCCATGAAAGCCCATTGCTTATAAATGCTTCAGTCACATATGAAAATACTCTCAATTGACTTGGGAAACAGGCTTTCACCAATTGGGCAAACACTTTAGATGCTGTGGTAGCTATTAAACACTCATGGGTTTTCTCATTTTTAGATGTTGTTGTTTGACTTGGTATAGGCTTATATCTCTTTTCAAAAAACTCACATCCTGCTTCGTATAACTGATGGTGAAGATGAGATTGCCCCAGACAAATTGCTATTGCTATACTGAATGCAGCTTCTTCACTAAAAGCAAAACTATTTACAAAGCAATCCCTATAAACAATTTTGGAAGTTTCACATGAGCAAACATTAAGGAAATTCATGCAGTGTCTGCTGATGCTCCGTACTTCCTTGCTTATACTACCGCGTGCATAAAGATTTTCCGTAACTATTCTAACCAAGAGATTAAACAGGTGACAGGCTAAAAAGACTGGAATTGTGTTTGGCAATCTATAAAAAGAAAAAGTAATAATTAAACTTGCGACAAAAGGATCTAGCTTTTTTATAAAAGGTAGGTTAATACACATTACATTATATCTTTGATTTTAATAAGCTTTATATCATTACATGAAAATTGCAAGAGAAATATAGCTTCAACACCTAATCTAGCTTCTCACTTAAAACTCTTTCTACCACCTTAGGTGCTGCAGCAATTACTTTCAGTAAAATTCTTGCAGAGAGTTCAGGCTTTCTTCGTCCCTGCTCCCATTCTTTCAAGGCTGACAGTTTAAATCCATAATGATCAGCAAATTGCTTTTGAGTAAAACCAAAGTTTTTCCGTATAGAAGCCACATCTATATCTGTTGGTATGTGAAGAGTACGTGTCTTTAATAAAACTTCGCCTCTGCGATGAGCAGCCATCTCCTGCACTGCACTAACCAAATCAGATTTTTTTTTGGTTCTAACTAAGGCTTTAGTGCTTTTTTTTATAGTTTTAATTTTCTTCATGTTACCCTCCCTTAAGCTCTTTTATGATATCTCTTAATATCTTTTTATCTTTGTCATTAATGTTATCTTGTTCGTTTTTTGCGTATATATCTAGTAAGTATAAGTCGTTACTAATTATCCAATAATAGTATAATATTTGAGCTCCACCACTTTTACCTAAGCCACCTCTAGCAGCTCTCGCTTTACGAACACCTCCTGTACCTGCAATTACAGGCCTTTTATAGGATTTAACGCAATTTCGTTCTCAGCTTTTAACGCCTCATTATCGCTCAACAGTTTACGAATCTTACGTTCATAAATTTTAGTACGTATAATTTGCATACAATCATAATACGGCAGTGCCGTATTAAAGTCAACAGTTTATTATAAAAAAATATTGCAAGAACTCAGTACAGATCTTAGTAAGTATTGATTAGATATTATACTCGGTCTATAATCTTAAATGATATACCGAGGTTGCAAATGAGTATCCAGAATATAATCCGTAAAATCCCCAATTATGCTAATGACATAAAGGCTAATTTTTATGAGCTTTTTAGTCAGGAGATTGAAGGCTTATCTAAGAGTCAGCTATTAGGAATCGCGCTCTCTGTCTCATATGCCCTTAAGCATGAACAGCTTTTAAATGCCATACGTAACGAAGCAAAAGTAGTTTTGGATGATAGTTATTTTGATGCAGCAAAATCTGCAGTTGCTATCATGGGCTTGAACAATACTTACTATGGCTTCCTTGAAATGATATCGGATGATGAAATCACCAATATGCCTATTGGTCTTCATATGTCGGTATTAAGGGAACCAGGCATTGATAAACTTGATTATGAGATGTATTTGTTGGCTGTCTCGATTATAAACAATTGCAAGTATTGTACGATTTTTCACAAGAACATACTCATAAAAAAAGGTGTGCAAAAACCTGCGATCAGAAGTGTAGCCCGAATTGCTGCTGTATTAAAAGGAGTGGCAGCAGTATTGGAAACAGAAGGTCTGCGCACGTATGAATTCGTTTTGCGTGGTGAGAATTTTTAGGATTAATGAATGTTAGCGGATAATAGAATTACAGCCCCTACCGAATTCCAGGATGAGAAGAGTGAAGTCATTCTGCGCCCCCAGAAGCTTTCGGATTTTATAGGGCAGGGTTCTTTAAAACGAAATCTTAAGGTGTTCATAGAAGCCGCCAGGCAGCGTGGAGAAAGCCTTGACCATGTGATCTTTTATGGTCCCCCTGGGTTGGGTAAAACTACCTTATCTCAAATAGTAGCTCATGAATTGCAGGTTGGCTTCAAATCAACTTCCGGGCCTATGTTGTCAAAACCCGGCGATCTTGCTGCCATACTAACCAATCTTAAAGCAAATGAAATTCTGTTTATCGATGAGATTCATCGACTCACATCTTCCGTTGAAGAAGTGCTCTATTCGGCCATGGAAGATTTTACCATTGATCTGGTTATAGGGGAGGGGCCCGCAGCTCGAGCTGTAAAAATAAATCTGCCGCGTTTTACCTTAATAGGTGCTACTACCAGACTGGGATTGCTGACTAATCCATTGCGTGACCGCTTTGGCATTCCGCTCAAGCTGGATTTCTATTCACATGATGAATTGCAAGCTGTGATTACAAGGGGAGCACAGCTTTTGAATATAGCAATTTCTGATGATGCCGCAAGCGAGCTGGCAAAATGCGCGCGGGGAACTCCTCGCATAGCGATCAGGCTACTTAAACGAATTCGAGATTTTGCTAGTTATCAGCAAGCAGATAATATCTCACGAGAATTAGTTGCTACTTCTTTACATGCGTTAGGCGTAGATAAGGTAGGTCTCGACGGTTTTGATTATAAGTATTTAAAATATATAGCAGAAAATTATAATGGCGGTCCCGTTGGAATTGAAACGATTGCCGCAGGCCTTTCCGAAGACCGGGAAACTATTGAAGACACTATAGAACCATATCTAATGCAACTTGGCTTCATTTCCCGCACCCCGCGGGGAAGGGTACTCAGCCAAAATGCTTTGCAGCATATGAATTTGTCTCTCGCATAACTGTTATGCTACATAATCAAATTATGGCATTAAGGCAAATTTTGATGTATAATGAGGGGGAAATTACGGTTTAAGGCTGTACTATGATAGCACACCCTAGATATTTAGACATCACTAATGACGTGGCCTTCAAGAAGGTTTTCAAGCACAAGGAAATACTAAAAGACTTTTTAAATACTGTTTTGCGCCGCCCCAAAGGCTTGAGGATAATAGCTCTGGAGTTTATATCCAGTGAAGAAATCCCCGATCTTGGCCAGGGCAGACGCAGCTCGTTTGACTTGAAATGCACGGATGAAAGTGGCAAGGTCTATGTGGTAGAGATGCAA
>Ga0207081_1011_pt1 | contig 35581 bp, 27 predicted proteins | sample Alteio_BWMinHeat_59_FD_153524 | JGI IMG/M metagenome (GOLD analysis project Ga0207081, IMG submission 153524) | Enriched cells from forest soil in Barre Woods Harvard Forest LTER site, Petersham, Massachusetts, United States -... | ecosystem: Environmental > Terrestrial > Soil > Temperate forest >... | reverse complement strand
CCAAATTACCATGGGCTTATGCCCTTTAGGATTATGAACCCAAGTCTGAATTTTGGCACCATCTGCCGAAGTTAAGAAGATCTCTTTAGTATCACCGAGGTTATAATCAGATATCTGCCCGGTATCTTTATCTGGGAAGTATAGCAAGTTACTTTGATTAAAGTAGATACAAACTAAAACTGAAAGATATGCTGCCACCAATACTGATAGCACGCGTAAAATTTTGCTCTTCATTATTTCCTCAAAATACGTTTAGATTTTTGGTGACACTACCCTATGGTCGAAATCGACCTCTAGTTACCCCACCTTATAATTAGGATGATTATAGCAAAAGACTCTTGTTAGTTCAAACATCATAATTAATCACCGTTTAAGCCAGCATATTCGCCTATTCCGACTATATTTTTGGCACAAAAGTGACATAATGGTAATGATTTAAAAGACAATATATTATCATTAACTGAATCAATTTCTTAATGCCATTGCCTTATCACCTCTATCCGCCCTTTGGAACATTAAATTCTACTACTCTATAAAACTTAGTGTAATTTTCTTTATTTTAGTATAAAAGGAGTAGTGGTAATTATTGCGAGGCAATCCATGCAAAAGATTAATCCTATAGTATTTTTTCTCTTAGTAATCTATCCAGTACTTATAGTAGGTGCAGGCATATCTTATGTATTTGGATTTGGTATTTCCTGGCTTGAAGTCGGATTATTTCTGGTCGGATACTATGTTGCTAATATTTCCGTAGGACTAGGTCTACACAGGCTATGGACACATGGCGCTTATAAAACCAATAAGTATATTGAATTTTTCCTCGCGCTCTTCGCAGCAGGCACGTTGCAGGGGCCAGCTCTTGCCTGGGCATCTGACCATTACAAACACCACACCTATACAGATGAAGAGAATGACCCGCATACTCCACTTAAATTTAAAAGCCGATTTATTGGCTTTTTCTGGGCGCATATGGGATGGATGCTTTATAGCACTAGCTTTAAGCAAATAGATAAAGTTACTCTGGTCAAGTTAGGACGGAACAAAATCTTGCGTTGGCAGCTAAAATATTATTGGCTCATCGCTGTATTTATGAATTTAGTTTTACCTCCATTAGTCGGGTTTATTGCAAGCGGCACTATTCAAGGTGCAGTTGCCGGTTATATATTCATTGGAATTGGTCGCGCCTTACAACAGCAAATGACTTTTTGCGTCAACTCTCTATGTCACTTTGTGGGAACCCGCAAGTATGATGCAGGTACTGCACGTGACATCTGGTGGATGTTTATTTTCTTATTGGGTGAAAACTGGCACAATTATCATCATGCTTTTGCCCGCGATTATCGCAACGGAGTCAAGTGGTACCAGCTCGATGTTCACAAGTGGCTTATTTACATGATGGAAAAGCTTGGGCTCGCCTGGGACTTAGTCCGAACATCAGAAGTGCGGATATCCAGCAAGATTCAAGAAACCCATCAGAGCATAGCTACGGATTTAATGCTCAGGTTAAAAGCCATTGAACAGGCGGCAACGGGTATTGCCAGGCTAGCTCAAGAAAAACTTGAAAGCACTGAAAAGTCTGCTGGAATTTTTGCTAAGGACATGAACGCAAAACTTCATAAGTTGATTACATCCGCTTCAAGATTAGCTGATAACACCAAACAGTTTCTTGCAAACCCTGATATGATTCAGGAAAAGATTATTCTTGAAGCAACTAAACATGCCAAGAACTTAGAGAAACTTGCGGCCAGATTAGATCTGCGCATACCAACTCTACGCTTCAATTAACATAGGCTGCGATGCTTTTGCGCTGCGCAATTGAAAAAAATATATTCAGATATGCATTTTCTTCTTGATCAATAAGGAATTGCTTTCTAGATTAGATTTAAAGCGCAGTATTTTCGGGGCTTAAGGATATATTCATGAAGTTAGATGCTTTTACTAATAAAGCTATTGTTATCATATCACTGGTAGTTGGAGCTGTATATTTAACGAGCTGTACAGATGACTGGGACAGACGTTCAAAACGTTACGAAAAAGATCCTTTGGATTGGAATGCAAATCTCTCACGCAGTGAGATTAATGAAGCACTCCGCCCTCAACGTCCTGAACTCCATAGGGATAAGGATTGCGATAACAAACATGGTGGCGAAAACGCAGCTTCAATCCCTCCGCTCTCACCAGTAATTATCGCTCCGGATTCTCCCGAGGTAAAAAGCAGCAAGCGTGTATCTCTCACCATAACAGAGAATATAAATTTGCGCGAAGTGTTCCTGGAACTCGCCCGCCTTGCTGAACTGGAACTTGCCCTCGACCCCAACATTAAAGGGGGGATAATCTTATCTGTTAACAACCGGCCAATCAAAGATGTCATCGAGATGATTTGCGATGCAGCCAACTTGCGATATACCGTGGAAAATGGCGTACTCAAAGTCGAGATGGATGCACCCTATCTAGTAAATTACAATGTGGATTTTCTCAACCTGGTTCGCTCAAGCAAAGGTCAGGTCACATCAACTGTAGCTGGAGGGAATTCTAGTAGTGGAAGCAGCAGTGGTAGCAGCGGTAGTAGCGGTGGTAGTGGCGGTAGCAGCTCCTCAGGGGGAACGGCTAATGTGAATTCCGGCTCTTCAAATGAAGTCACTATGGAAGTTGATGGAAAATTCTGGGAATCTTTAAATGAGAATCTTACCGCGATACTTGGTACAAGACTCGCGACACTGAAAGCTGGCGGAATTACGGAAGAAGAGATAAAAGGAGCCACACCGACCACAACTACAACCACAAAAGTAACCAAACCAGGTGAAGTAACTGAAGAAGAAGTTGTAGTTAAGCCAAAAGATCTTGAAACAAAAGTTAAACCAATAGATCAGGCTTCAAAAGCAGCAGCTCCTAACTCATATTACACCATTAACAAACAAGCTGGTGTAATCAGTGTACTTGCAAACAAACGCAAACAGAAATCAGTTGGCGAGTATATTGATAGACTGAGAGAAAGCATGTCAATGCAGGTACTGATTGAAGCCAAGGTGATTGAGGTTACCTTGAACGAAGAATTTAATGGTGGAATAGACTGGGCTGGTCTGGGCGGTAAAGATGTATCTTTACAAGCCAAGTTCGCACCAGCAATTGCAGATGTATTAAAAGAAGGGCGAGTTTTCAGTGCACCATCAAAACTTGCCTCAAGCTTTACTGTCGCAAATACTACTCCTAATGCAATATTGCAAATGATCGAAGGTTTCGGGGTTAGCCGAACTCTTTCTAATCCTCGCATAACGGTAACTAATAACCAACAGGCTGTGCTTACTTTTACCACTAATCTGAACTATTATACAGTTACCGGTACACCATCAGCCACGACCACCAATACCACTACCACTTCAACACTATCAACGATTCAGATCCCTACTATTACCAGCACCTTGCATACCATTCCTATCGGAGTGATTTTAACGCTGCAACCATCTATTGATATGGCAACCAAAGAAGTCACTATGCATATCAGACCAACTTTAACAGATACCGCTGGGGACGGGCCAAATGACCCGGCGATCGATATTCTGAGAACCAGTGTATTAGTAAATATACCCGCAGGCAGTCTTTCTCCAGATACTTTAACAACTGTTAATGGCATTTTAGGGGCGCTAAAAAGTACAGTTCCCAACGTAAGGGTAAGAGAAGTTGACACCGTGCTCAAAGCTAAGAGCGGCGAAGTTATGGTGATTGGAGGCTTAATTCAACATATAGATAAAAGCGCAGAAAATGGCTTTCCTTTCTTAGACGAGGTTCCATTTTTTGGCCGCTTAGCTAAAGTTACTGAGCATCAATCCTCAGTAGTGGAAACCGTTATTTTGATACAGCCAACAATTGTGCAGGGGCATTATTATCATAACCATGATAAAAAGCTATACGAAACGTTTGCGCAGGATCCACGACCATTACTATTTGATTAGGTGATAATATGAAGATTACTAGCATTATAAAGTATACCTTGCTCACTGCGATGAGGGATTGGCTTTACCTCGGCATAATGGTATTGGTAATCTGCTCGATTTTCCTTTCGATATTTTTAGGAAGCACTGCGATCTCCGAACAAGGCAAAATGTCAATCGCATATATTGGCGGCTCAGTGAGAATGATCACCATTATTGGCTTGATTTTATTCGTGTGCTTTCACGTACGCAGATCTTTCGAAAACAAAGAAATAGAGTTAGTACTGACACGCCCGATCAGCCGCGTACAGTTCGTGCTGCTCTATTATGCAGGCTTTGCTTTTCTTGCTGCAACTTTGATCATACCTATTGTCGCCATCATGTATCTTGCGGTATTTAATTTTCAATATGTGGATTTCTCCCAAGAAGAACTTAAAATCGCAACTGACGGTATGGTACTCTGGTCGATTAGTTTCTTCTTTGAATCCTTAATAGTAATCGCCTTTTCTTTCTTTGCTGCCCTCATTCTCGAGAGCGCAGTATTTGCTGTACTTTCAACTTTTTCATTTTATTTCATTTCAAGGGTAATGGGGTTTTTCCTGGTATCAATTGCAAACCCCGCTTCCACCATGCATAGCTCCACACTGGGCTATTATGCTGAGAAAATCCTCCATGGAATCGGCATGTTGATGCCGCGGCTTGACATGTTTTCCAGAAGTGAATGGTTGATTTATGGACTTTCTGATGTGAATCAGTATCTTTTATTCCTGGGCTCTTCATTGATCTATATTTCATTCATTATGTCAATGGCACTGTTTGACTTTGTCAGGAAGCAATTCTGATGATGACACAAGAAGAAAAATCACAGGCCATTACCCGTCACAGGATAAATGTTGTATTGGTATTTTTCTTGATCACGCAGGTAATAGTTTGGAACCACAACGCTAAATTCATGCCGAAATTAGGAATTTTCTCAGAACCCCCTACCCTGATTCAGGCTCACATAAACTCTTTAGGAGATGAACAGTTTTATTTTCGCTTCCTCGCCCTGGATCTACAAAACTCCGGTGATACTTTTGGCAGATATACCCCGCTTAGGGAGTATGATTATAGCTTGCTTAAGAAATGGCTATTTCTCCTCGATGATTTAGATCCAAGGTCGAATTTTTTACCATCGATTGCGAGCTATTATTATAGCAATACGCAGAATGTTCAGGATGTGCGCTACATAATCGATTATCTTGAATATACTTACGATAAAGATCCCAAAGCCAAATGGTGGTGGCTAGCGCAAGCGACCCTGCTCGCCTTTCATAAACTCCACGATAAAACCCTGTCTATAAGGCTGGCTGTTAAGCTCTCAGCAACACCTTCACAAAAGATTCCGCGTTGGGCCCAACAGATGCCTGCGATAGTTCTGGCTCAATACGGCGAGAGAGAAATGGCATTAGCGATTATAAAAGATCTCGCCAACCGATATGATGACTATTCGCAGCCTGAAATCAATTATATGAATTACTTCATCAGGAAACGCCTGGGTTATCTTAATGAAGAGATTACTAAAAAACCGACGAAAGAAGACAACACCGGCTGGTACATGAAGTAAAGCCTATATAACCGCCACAACAAAGCATGCTATGCCATCGCAATATATTTGTTAAAATTATATTGCAGACTCCTTTATATGATGATACAAATACGCGCGGCAATGTTACATTAAAGTTACATTATTTAATATATGAGGGTTTTATGACACACCTTTTCTCTAAGCGCATAGACCTACGGGCTGGCCCAAGTTCTGAATTCATCACCGTTGCTGATATGGATAAGGATGGAAAGCTGGATATATTAACCACTAATAGAGAAGCTGGCACAGTTTCTTTTCTTAAGGGGTATGGCAATGGAACATTTGATTCTGCTGTACGATTCAAAGTTGGCTCAGAACCTATAGGAATTGCTACTGCTGATATGGATAAGGATGAAAACCTCGATATATTGTCAGCAAATAGCGAAGATAATACCGTTTCTTTCCTTAAGGGGTATGGTAACGGAACTTTCGCTCTTAAAGTAGATTATGAAGTTGGTAAATATCCTATTTTCATTACAGTTGCTGATATTAATAGCGATGGAAATCTAGACCTAGTGGTATCAAATCTGGATGACCGTACTGTTTCCTTTCTTAAAGGAAATGGTGACGGGACTTTCGCCACAAAGACGGACCTTTCTGTAGGTGCAGGTCCATTCTATGTAGCTGCTGCTGACATTGATAACGATGGTAAACTGGATGTATTAACTACAAATTATATCGATGATACCGTTTCTGTTCTTAAAGGAAATGGTGATGGAACTTTTGCTGCTAAAGTTAACCATCTGGTTGGCCGATCTCCTGTGCCAATTTCCCTAGCAGACATTAATGGTGATGGGATGCTCGATGTGTTAACAGGGAACACTGATGGAAATTCAACTTCCTTTCTTAAGGGATATGGTGATGGAACCTTTGGTTGTAAAATAGATTACATGGTTGGTTTAAATCCTATAGCTATGACAACTGCGGACATTGATAATGATGGCAAGCTTGATATATTAACAGCAAATTGTGAGGCCAAGACAATTTCCTTTCTTAAGGGGAATGGCGATGGGACTTTTGCACCTAAAATAGACTACGAAGTTGGCTTTTCACCCGAAGCACTTGCCATTGCGGACATTGATAATGATGGTGCACTTGATTTATTAACAGCAAATACTGGCGCGAACACCGTAACAATTCTCTTAGGCTGCGGCAGAGATTCTGCGGAATATCTTAGCCCTGCAGATGAACTCTAGTTCTTGGCAGGGGTGCTCTGATCTTTAGGGGCAGCCTGACTAGTAGGAGCTGCTTGAGCACTAGGAGCTTTTTGATCCTGATCTTGCTTTTGCTCACGGTTGTTTCTTTTCTTTCTGTCTTTATGCTCCTGAACAATTCTCTTTGCTTCAGGTGAAAGGTTTGCCCTCAATTCATCGCGCCTTTTTCTGCATTCGCTATTTATAGCTTCGATCTTCTCATTAAAACTCCGTATCTCCGTACGTACAGCCTCAGGTAACTCTTCCTTCTTAGCCGGAGCATTCTTTGCGGCATCTCCGCCCGATATTTGGGCAAAGACTGTGGTTGTAATCGAAATTGTTGCGATAACTATCAATGTTTTTAAAGCTTTCATAGAAATATTTCATAACATTATGAGTGTTATTCATTCTAAGAATTACAAACACAATATGCAATAAAAAAATGCATCGTAATTAAGAATTGTTTATAATTCGGTCTAGCACGCTATTTATAAAGCCAACTTCACCACTATGATTAAATAACTTGGCAATTTCCAGATATTCATTGATGACGATGGCTGCCTCCGTTTTATCTAAAAACTTAAGCTCATAAGCCCCTACCAGGAGTATTGCTTGCATTAGTTTAGGGAGGCGGTTAAATTTCCAATTATCTGCAAGAAAATTCTGTAACCCCGACACTAGCTGGGTTTGATTTTCAAAAGCTCCGCGCGCCAGCCGAATCAAGTGAGCCTCATCTAAACTACTTAAAGTAGTGCCACCAACTTCTGCGTAATCAGTTTTGATAAGGTTGTAGATAATATCATCTATATTAGCTTCCGCATGCTCAACATTGATTGAGTATAGGCACTGCACAGCCATGACTCTTGCCAGGCGCTTGCCTATTATTTTCTTAGAGTAGATTTTATTAGTTATGCTTTCCGTCTCTGACATACTGCTCGCTTTCAAGACTGTTCAATTGCCTTATCATTCTTATCATATTGCACACATACTCAGCTTCATTAACCGCAAGCATTCTCGCATTATCTTCCATCCCTTCCATATCATCTGCATAGTATATCCCAACGCCGACAGGAAAACTGAAATGGGCTGAAAATTCATTTAAATTCCTGACAAGATCGCTATATGAGATCAAATGACAAGGACTATTATATTTATTTACTACTACTCCAATACATAGGATAGCTTCATAAGTCATATTTTCGATTAGCATATTAATTGCAATCGGCATTCCGTTTGGAACAGGTACAACAATTTCATCATAGGTGCATCCGTAAGCTGAAAGAATATCTCTAACAGCGCCCTTCATAAATAGCACTACTTCGTTTTGATCAGCTGATCTCAATAATAATATATGCACAACTATAAACCAAAAAAGTGGTGCGGATGGAGGGACTTGAACCCCCACGCCTTGCGGCACTAGATCCTAAGTCTAGGGCGTCTGCCAATTCCGCCACATCCGCATTAAGGAAAACACTTGAAATTTTTTGCCTTAACTTATATAAGGCAAAGAGAACATATATTCTTTTAAAAACAAAATCAAGTAAAAAGGTTAACCATGACATATGTAATTACAGAAAGCTGCATCAAGTGCAAATATACCGATTGTGCAGTAGTTTGTCCGGTAGATTGCTTTTATGAAGGCGAAAATATGCTTGCAATCGACCCTGATCAGTGTATTGATTGTGGTGTCTGCGAACCTGAATGCCCTGCTGAGGCAATACAATCCGGCAGGGAAGATAATATCAAATGGCAGGAGATAAATCGCGAAATGGCAAAACTATGGCCAAATATAACCAAGACCAAGGCACCCCTACCCGATGCAGATAAATTTAAACTTGAGAAGGAGAAATATGATAAATACTTTAGTGCGAATCCTGGTACTGGCGACTAGCCTGCTATTCCTACCCATTCTGGCTAATGCTAGTTGCAATTATGAGGACTTTGAAGGCTGGAAAGATTGCTTTGTGAAAGAAAAGTTATCGCAGCGCATGAATAGTGTTGATGTCGCAACTTTCCGCTCAGCTCAATACGTTCCTAAAGTTATAGACCTGGATAAAAAGCAGCCGGAGAAGAAGCTCACCTTAAAGGAGTACCAGAAACTAATTGATATTAATGGCAAAATTGCTCGGGGCAAAGCTTTCTACAAAGATAACCAGGAGTTGGTTGAGAACGTTGCTGATGAATATAAAGTCAACCCGGAAGTCATTGTTGCGCTTATCGGCTTAGAAAGCGATTATGGGAAAAATCAGGGCAATTATAATATTATTGATTCTCTCGCAACCTTGTCTTATGAGGGTAGACGCAAGAGCTTTTTCGAAAAGGAACTGCTTAATGCGTTGACGATTGCGAAGAATGAAAAGTTTAAATATGAGAATTTTCAAGGTTCGTGGGCTGGAGCCATGGGGCAATGCCAGTTTATGCCTTCAAGTTATTTGAGCTATGCTGTAGATTACGATAATGATGGCGTTAAAGATATATGGAATTCCAAGCCAGATGCAGTTGCATCTGCTGCCAACTATCTAGTTAAAAATGGCTGGCAAATGGGCCATTCTAGCATCTCCCGTATTTACAAACTCGATAAGAATTATGCTCAAAACTGCAAAAACAAGGATATTTGCAATTATAAGGACAATTTAAACTTGATATTTGTTAGAAACAATGATATTGTTACCGATACTTTTGCGGTGGGCAAGAACTACAAAGTGTTGATGAAATGGAATCGATCTAATTTTTTCGTCCTCAGCATCCTTACCATCGCTGATAAAATCAAAATGGAAGGCTAATGACGTTATTAAGATATCTAGTAATTATTTCTGCATGCATTCAACTTTCTGCATGCGCACATGATACAAATTTTGAACCTGAGAAAAAGGAACTAAGCAAAAAAAGGGAACCACGTACCTTTGATATACTCGGCAACACTGATGGCGAGAATGAAATCAACTATGATAAGTACGCAGCTGCAACAAGATTCTCAGATGAAACCTATAAAGTTCGCGGCCAGACCTACAGTCCGGTCATCAATATCAATTACAGTGAAAGCGGCACAGCTTCCTGGTATGGGGGCAAGTTCCATGGTCGAAAAACTTCAAGCGGAGTTGTTTTTGACAAGAACCTTTACACCGCAGCACACAGAACATTGCCGATCCCTTCGGTTGTCCGAGTAGTCAATCTGGATAACCACCGCTCGGCACTGGTAGTAATAAATGATCGCGGGCCTTTTAAAGGTGGCAAGAAGCGCATTATCGATCTTTCCAAAAAAGCCGCAGAACATCTGGGCATGATGCAACAGGGTGTCGGACGGGTTAAAGTAGAATATCTTTACGATGACACCAAACAGTTACTCGCCAAGCTCTCAACTGAAGAGCGCGGCAAAGCCATGGCGGCTTACCAGCACGCCCTCACCACCCAAATGGCTAAAAATGATTTGAGCAAAAAGCATAGATCCTAAGCGAATTTATTCATGTCCGTCATTATCTTGTGACGCCTTTTCCGTCTCCACCTTCCTTGCCGGACGGATCTTTGCCCCTTGCTTTAAGTGTTCTTCTTAACTCTTCTTCAAATGCTACTTTATGTTTAACTGCATCTGTATGAGATGTCCCTGGGGCGACAGGAGAAGTAAAATGAAATCTAGCGACTGGCTTATGGACCTCAGCGGCATAAGATGTTTTTGGAGAATCAACCTTAGATGTTTTTGGAGAATCAACCTTAGATGCTTTTGGAGAAACTGGGGGCGATTCAACTGACTTATCAGTTATTTCAGTACATGGGAATTTATTAGTATCAGCCGTACTCCTAGCGAACCCCCGGCCTTTATAGTGCTCTGGCATAGAAGGCGCAAGCTCACCTTTAACTCCATAGCATAATGGCGTACCTCCGTTACGACCATTAAGAGCTTGCTGATGTCCAGCATTCACTGTACGATTACAAACCAGTTTCCCGATATCAATTCCTTCTTCGGCTCTAATATCTCGTAGAAAAGCTAAATCACCTAAAACCCGTTCTTCAATACCAGTCCTATCTTTACCGCTTTTACAAAAAGCATCTATTTCACTAATTGGGTAAAGATAAACAAACACCTCATCATTGTGCATGTAATCAGATAAGATACCGCGCTTTGCGTCATGAACAGCAGCTGCCATACGGGCTGCCAAATGATAATGCACATCTTTCGCCCACCAACGGGGGGTATTAATGAGAGTGCGACATTCTACAAGATTAATAATAGCCTCCATTACTGCAGGATGCATGGATTTTAATCCAATTATAAAACTCTTAATCCCTTCAAGATTACTCTCTCTACCTACGATATAAGCTTTAATGTATGGAGGGATATTTATATAAATTAATCGGGTGACTATATTATTTAGTATTTTTTCATAGCCGGAAAGATCTCTAGCCCCCTGAAGCGTCCGCATTATATTAGTAGGCGTTTCTGCAATCGTACACTCCTTATCTTTAGATAATTGATTTAACAATATACTAGCTTCTTGTTCTATTGGCGCGATAGGTGTTGGGGTGAACAGAATATTTAAGCACATCCCCTCTGGGTCCAGAGTTTGTAAATATTGATTGTTACTCAGCGTTACTTGCACTTTTGCTGCTTCATTTTTGCCGTGGAACGAAGGGGTTGATGAACGGAAGGATTGAACTGTTTTGTGTGGGGACTCGCTCCCTCTCTGAGTATATCTTGCCTCCAGATAGGCATTGCGCAGACCAGCCATCTTCTCCATAAACTGTGTGGGGATAACTTTAAAATGCCCGCCCTGGGCATTCTTTATTTTCCAGCAACTCTCCTGAATTATTTTCTGATCGAAAGGAGCCAGTGCATTAAACCATGGTACTGAATTACCAGCGCCAGATGCAACCTTGGCAATCTCTTCCCTAATTTGCTCAGTTTGTCCACTTAGCTTTTGTGAGGTCTCAATTAATCTAACGCTTTTCTTCCCTACTTGCACCTGGGAAATAGTAGTCAGATGGTAATGATTATCTTCCAGACCGCCGCAGTCCAAAGCCGCCATAATATCTTTTGCTGTATCATCAATTCTATATTGTTTACGTTGCTCATCAGTCAGCTTATCATTTCCTTCTTTCTGCTTGGCAATCTGCATCCTATGTTTATACACAATTTTTGCAACTTCGGTGTTCCAATTTTTTAAGTCGCGGGCCGAATAGATTTGCGGCTCTCCTTGTTTATTAAATACCTTATTCGCTAAAATAGAAATTTCGCCGATAATTGCTTCCTTGTCTTTTGGGAGGAAATTATCATCCAGATTCACTACTATTCTTGCTGCCCTACATGAGTTAAGAAACTGACCGGTATATGCCCACGCATCAGCTTGTCTCGCGACGTTTTCATTAATATAGCTACTGGCTGAGCTTTGTGCTCTAGCATCACGAATCAGGTGATCACCAATGATTCTCCAGCTAATATCCTGAACTTTATCATATTTATATGCACAGTATTCTATTGCTTTTCTAAAGCTTTCCTCATTGCTTAATACTAATGACCCTACTGCAGGCGCCGAAACTGGGGTCACCGCAGGAGATTTCTCTTTTAAATAGTCTCTGACATTTCCCTCAAGAACCGCCTGAGTTGTAGCGATTATTTCAGCTTCTGTTGCACTCTTGACCAAAGCCCTTGGTGAAGGCATTTGATTGGGCTGCGGTGCTGACGCTGCTCGTTCAACTGATGGTGGAAGCGGCGATGTCACTGGGCGTTGCGGAGCAGATAGCGCCCTGCTTGCTACTGGCGGCTTGAAAACTGTCGGAGCAAATGGTTCTAGAGACGCCTCATCGAGCGGCGTAAGGCTTGGTGGTGGCTCTGATGGCCCTGGAACTGGTGGCGCAAATGGTTCCAGAGATGCCTCATCGGACGGCATAGGGCTTGCTGGCAGCTCTGGGACACGTGGATAGGGTGGAACCGACAATACTTTTGGCTTTGGCGACCCTGGAAAAACAGGTGGTTTTTCATTTGGCATAAACACCTCATAGCGCAACCTAATATTTCAAGCTTATCTAAGATTTATTAATTAATCGTTAATATTCGCGTAAAATATGAGCTATTTTACGCCTTATTAAAGATTATTATTTTCAAATTATTTTTGCAATTGAGGCATTGGTGTTCTAATTTGATTGACCATATGCGCTGGCACTAATAATATTTTCTATAAGTGCTTTAATTTTTATAGAAAACAGTAAGGTAGCTGGTGAAGAAATTTCTACTTATATTTACGCTGCTAGTTGCAGTAACAGTCATCTCAATACAGTTCCTTAGTTTTAACGGGTTAAAGCCTGGCTTAGCTTCAAGGCTATCTAAAATCTCTGGCTACAACGCTGATATTACAGGCAACATCGGCATAAGGCTTTTGCCTCAACCCAAAATAGTATTGGAAAAGGTAAATATTTCCTCAACTGATAAGCAGATTCTCAATGCTGATAGCATCTCTTTAATACCATCTCTTACTGATCTTCTTACCGGCAAGATGCGCATTACTGGTATTGAGATTTATGGTGGTGATATAAAGTTTGAGAACTTCAGAGAACAGGTAAAGACCGTTTCGGATATCTCTTATGTTAGAATTACAAAATCCAGACTGCAGCTTTCAGACAGTCTCTTAATAGGAAAGACCTTTGACGATTTTAATGGTACACTTTCAATTTCCAGCTTAAGTAAAACCCTAGCCTTAGATGCCCAATATAAAGTGGGAGATTATGCATTCGTGCTTGCCACTTCCTTTCAAAACCTGGACGCTGACGGGAACTCAGAAAATGCAAATATCGTCTATGGCAGCAGCTTATTTAAGATCGCATTTAATGGTAAAATTAAAAGCTTATATACAAACCCAGATTTTTCCGGCACTGCAAAATTGAATTTAAATCAATTACTCGGCTCAGATAATTATTGGGATGACTTTATAAATGGCCTGATCAAGGATGAAAACCTTGAGATTAAAGGCGATGCCTCTATTAATAACAAAAAGATTCAAATTTCTAACATTACAGTTGAGTCTAAAAGTGTACAGAGTGGAACAGCTAACTTTGTAGCTGTCTTGGGCAAGGAATCAGATATCTCCTTTGACACCTCAATCAAACAAATTAACCTAGATACCTTGTTGGGCAAAAATTCAGAAAGTTCTAACGGAATTGAGCCTTTTCTCAAAAAGCTACTGGAGTCATTTAATGTTAATTTATCCGAGGATTTGACTGGTAATTTTAGGGTAGCTATAGATGCAATAACCTATAACGGTGATAGTATAAGTAATTTCATCATGGAAGCTGACGCTATAGATGGTGAATTGTTTTTAAGCGAATTCAACGCTAAGATGCCAGGCGATATGACCTTAGATGTTACCGGCATCCTGAATCATAATGAAATCAGGCCAAAGTTTGCCGGAAACATCTCGATTGATGTGAAGAACCTGAAAGCCTTTAGCAACTGGCTAAAAATATCCAGCATGACAGAGAAAATTGATAGCAATAGCTTTGCACTCCAGTCAGCGTTTTCACTAATTCCCAGGAATCTTAAGTTCTATGATATTAAGTCCATCATAGGCAATATGATGATTTCAGGCAAATACATGGTAAAACACTCAGGAGAACAAAGGCTTAATACACGATTGGCCTTGCGTGTCAATGAGCTCGACTTAGACCAGTATAAAATACCCAGTGAAATAGATAATATCATATTCAATTTATACCTTTTTGATAATGATAAAACCGGTTCTTTCTTTCTCGATTATACCAAGGATTTTATTTGGCTACGCACTGTACCGATTAATCTCAATTTAGAACTCCTAGTTGATAAAGCCCTGTATAAGGCGGCAGAATTTGATAATCTACAGGTTAATTTGCGCCTGTCCCCAGCCAACTTAGCAATTGATAGGATTGCTGTCTCCAATCCCAGCGTAGATTTTGAAGGCACTGCCGAACTCTCACTTACTGCATTCAATCCTAAAATTCAGACAAATATAACCTTTAACAAGTTAGATACTAGGTATACTAGTCAACTGTTTCCTGACCTTGCGCATCTAAAATCCTACCAAACCGATTATTTTGCCACATATGCTAAGAATGCCAAAGATCAGTCAGTACCAGTTGAAAACTATTTAAGTAGCGATTTTAACTTTTTCAGTTCGCATAATTTTATTGGGAATATAAAAGTTGACATAAAAGACCTTACTACCGAGAACCTTGTTGCTCAAAATGTGGGACTTGACTTGGACATATTGGAAGGAGCCTTAAATCTCAATTCGCTCAGCGCTACCATGTTTAATGGAGCATTAAACATCATCGGAAATATTAACAATGCATCAATAGTCCCCGCATTTAATTTTACTTTTGGATACAATAATTTTTATCCTGAAGACTTTTTAAATTATCTCTTTGGCCTCAAATTTATGAGAGGATATGCAAGTATCAGCGGCGCCGTTACAGCGGCAGGCAAGGACTACCCGACTTTCTTCAATAAACTTGATGGCAGCATACGTGTACTCGGAAAGAAAATAGCCATTAAGGGATTTGATCTTGCTGAATTAATCAGATTAACTGACGTCTCACTGACTCCAGCTAAGCAGACCGAGATTATCAGTACTTATTCTCGCCAGGGAGAATCCTTATTTGAAGACCTGCGAGGCAGTATTAATATCAAAAGTGGAATCGCAACTATGCCGCAATTTGTTTTTACCAGCAACAGAGCTCAAGGTATTTATGCTGCCAATATGGATATTTATAATTTATTAGTCAGCGGAGTGGGAAGAATCTCCTTTATTCCTGTTGGAGATAACCACCCAATTATCTTAGACTTTTTAAATAAGGGAAATATTACCGCGCAAGAGTTTCATTTGAATACGACTAAACTGTCTGATTATCTTAAAACTAATACCCAAAATACCACGCCCGCAAAACAGCCGCAGTATTTGAGAAATTAAGTTCATTCAAAAGTAAAGTCTAACCGCTCTTCATGATTATGAACTAGCATGAATGACGTAATGCCGCCTGCTGCTGCAAATAACCCGGGAACAACATCCGGCGCGAAATAGGACATAGCAAGGGGTGGGATCATGGAACCCAGACCAGCAACAGCTGCAGTTAAAGGAGAAGCATCAGTAGAAGCTGCCAAATTTAATGCTGCACCAACTCCACCTATAACTAGAGGTTTATTCACAAGGCCGCCAATAAAAGAACCCAGATATGATGGCGCCAATTTAGGTGCACCATATGACCAGCTTAAGGATAAAATCATAAAAGTCCCACCTCCAATCGCTGCCGCGGTTAATGCTCCAGGAATACTTGCTATATTTAACAATGCGCCAATTCCACCAACTACAAGCGGTTTGCTTGCAAACTTGCCGACATAGTAACCAAAACCTGTAGCAGTTAAAGTAGCTATAGGCTTTGCGCCATACGCTTCAATATAATCACCAACAACCCCACCTACCGTCGCACCTATATCGGCACCGTATAGATAACCATTTACTGCATTAGCAGAGATATCTTGCATTACTAAATCAGCAATTGTTGTATTACCAGGCTCTGTTTTAACATCTGTCCATATATTACCAATTGCGCCTTTAATCCCACATCCTAGCCCAATCGTACCACCCGCAATGCCTCCCGGCACTGTTAATAGTGTTGAAACCCACCAGCCAAGACCTTTGAAGCCTTCTTCATTAACTTTAATCGACATAGTTCATTCCGGAAAAATATTTAATTGCAGAATTTTACTCTAATTATGCTCTATAAGCAATATCTTTACGGCTAGATATATACAAAACTGCGGTTTTTATATGGACAAATTGTTTTTCCGCTCGTTTATAAAGGCACAAACATCATCACGCAACCCTAACTTTGCAAGATCAAGGTTTAATTCATAGTGTGTCATTATCCTCAACAACCCAATTGCAGCCCGGCGCAGGGCATAGGGATCCTTTGATCCCGTCGGTTTTATTCCGATCGCAAACATTTGGTTCAGAGTGTCAAGCTTGTCAGCAAGCGCAGCCAGTGCACCCGTAAGATTTTCCGGCAATGAATCCGATGGTCCTTGTGGTTTATAATGGTCGCGAATAGCGGTAGCTACTTCTTGATCTTCATTATCATTGAGTGCGTAATAGTAACCCATAATACCCTGGAGCTCCGGAAACTCCTTAACCATACCCGTAATCAAATCAGTTTTACTGAGTTCAACTGCCCGTATCGCTTTGCCGGAATCGATTTTTAGTTGAGTGCAGATGCGCTCAAGCATAGCTTTTGTACTTTGCATTTTATCGTATATAGTGCCAATTTCCTTATGAAAGGTAAGCCCTTTAAGTTCGTTGACACGCGAAACCAGGGTGTGAGCTTTATCCCCTGAAAAAAAGAAGCGTGCATCTTCAAGCCGGGCATTCAGCACTTTAAGATTACCGCGCACGATTTCACTACCTTTATCAGCAGTGGTACGGTTGGCCACGATGATAAAATACGGCGCCAGATTTCCTTTCAGATCATTGAGCATAAGGTAGCGCTGGTGGTGTCTAAGAGTTATAACCAGCACCTCCCGGGGCAGCTTCATATATTCTTCACCTATTTCACCAAGAAGAACTACCGGATATTCGACGAGCCCGGCAATTTCACTCAACAGCTCATTGTCTTCATTCATGGCCAATCCTTTTGCAGCAATAGCATCATTAACCTGAGTAAGTATGGACTGCTTGCGGTCAGCGCTTTCAAGGATGACAAAAGCCTGCGCGAGCTTAGATTTATAGTCTGAGAAATTTGATATAGTAATTTGCTCCTGTGCCATAAAACGGTGACCAAAGCTCAGGTTGTTCGAGCGAATATGCCCAAACTGCAAAGTTAAAATTTCATTGTCGAGCATACACAGGATATTATGTAACGGCCGCACCCATCTTATCTCATGGTCAGACCAGCGCATCGACTTAGGCCAGCTAAATCCCAATAGCACTTCCTCAATCAGCTTGCCCAGAACTTCACGTATTGCAGCCGCCGGTCGTGTTATAATTGCGAAGTAGTATTCTCCTCGCTTTTCCAGAAGTTCTTTATTAAGATTGTTTTTGCGCAAAAACCCTTCAAGCGCCTGTTCAGGTGCTGTTATCTTAGGTCCTCTTAATTCCTCTTTGGACTCTTGGATTTCCAAAGGCAATTTATCAATAAAAATCCCTAACCGTCTTGGAGTAACCCAAGCCTGACCTTGTAGCTCCAAACCAAACCTCTCTTTAAGCTCAGCCAGAATTTGAGCCAAAAGCTGGTCTTTTGCCGCCAGCTGCATGCTGGCGGGCATTTCTTCCGAGAACAATTCTAATAGTAGCTCAGCCATAGCAATCACTTTTAATCGAAGTTATAGGATAATTTTGACGTCACAGCAAGAGTGAATTCTCTGGTAGAGAAACCTTTGCTCAAAAGTGACATTTGTCGATTATTAGCACATCATAATGCCAAAATAACTTAGAGCATAAATGACATTTGTCAATTATGTACTAAGTTTTGCAGCAGCATTCTAATTCCCTTTCTTCCGATCTCATGTTACATTGACGCAGTGATTTAAATGGTTTTTTATGGTAACGACTAAGCTAGTAGGTGTTTTAAACTATACCCATGATTCATTTTCAGATGGGGGTGAGGTGTACGATACCGATTCAGCTGTTTCTGTCTACAATCAGCTTGTACAGGCGGGCTCAGAATATGTTGACATTGGTGCACAATCGACCAGCTATGGCGCCTTGCAGAATAGTTCAGAACAAGAGTGGGGGAAACTAGCTCCACTTCTTAAAGCGCTGGAAAATTTAAACCGAGTCAGCGTCGACACCTATAATTACGAGACTGCAAAACGTGTGGTGGAAGCTGGGGTGAGTATGATAAATGATGTGAGCGGAGGCAGAGACGTAAAAATGCTCGAACTCATTGCCAGCAATCCTCAGGTTAATTATGTATGCATGTATTCTCTGACAGTACCGGCAGACAAATCGGTTAGAATAAAGAACTGCAATGAAATATATGATTGGTTTGGCCAAACCGTTACCAGACTTACAAATGCAGGTATACGCAATGATCAAATCATACTTGACCCGGGTATTGGTTTTACCACGAACCCTAAGCAGTCGTTCGAGATCATACAAAATGCACATAAGCTCAGAGAATTTGGCGTGGCTGTTATGGTGGGGCATTCGCGCAAAAGCTATCTCGAAGATATAACTCAACTCACGCCTGAAGAGCGGGATTTAGAAACCACCGTTGCATCGCTCCATATGTATGGGAAAGTAGACTATTTGCGAGTCCATAACCCGAGTATGCATAAACGGGCATTCACTGCCTGGCATGAGATAAATAATTAATAAGACTGTAACTACTTAGCAAAACACCCGATGTAGTTAACATCCAGGTTATGAGCATCTAAAACCCAAGCGTTTTGCAGAGGTTTAAATACTATACCTGTATAATCTTTATTCTTAAGCCTATGCGGGCACAACAAAGAATCGAGCTCATCAGGAGTGACGAACTTATCATATTCGTGCGTACCAACCGGAACCCAGCGCAGTACATACTCTGCGATTAATTTAGCGGTAATTCCTGCCTTTATCGTTCGGTTTATAGTACTGATAAAGAGCAGACCATTATTATTCAGCATGGGGATCAAAGAATCTACGAAGTGTTTGGTATTGGAGACGTGTTCAATGATCTCCAATGCAAGTATAACATCGAACTTCTTGTGGGTTTGGGCAAGCTTTTCGGAAGAGGTGTTAAGGTATTCAATATCGATTTGGTGGGCATGTGCATGAGCGGCTGCGGCCTTAATATTACTGCTTCCAGCATCAATCGCTGTCACCTGCGCTCCTAACCGCGCCATAGGGACAGAAATCAACCCTCCCCCGCAACCGACATCAAGAAGCTTCAAAGACTTAAGTGGGCGCACATTACTATTCTGCAGCTTAAAATGCCGGCAGATATGTTGCTTTATATAAGAAATACGTAGCGGATTTATTTCATGGAGCAGGCTATATTTACCATTTTCATCCCACCACTGATCCGCCAATTTCTCAAACCTTTCGATTTCCTTAGGATCTATGGTGCTTTTAGCCATAATCTATGCTACGACAGCAACTGCAGCTTGCAGCTTTTGCATAGCTTTTTCTTCAATTTGCCTGATGCGCTCGTTTGAAACTTTAAACCTTTTGCTTAAAACCTCAAGCGTTGTAGGGTTTTCTTTCAACTTACGTTCCCGGATAATTTCCTGCTCACGATCATTTAAAGTTTCCATAGCCTTAGCAAGCTTCTTCTTTTTGAACTCCATTTCACTCGACTCCAGCAACAATACTTCCTGGTTATCTGAGGGTTCGGCTATAGTATCAAGCACTTCTGTCCCTTCTTCGCTATAAGCGCTATCATTGAGAGAAGTTTCATAATGATTAAACCTGTTGTTCATCTCAATAACATCTGATTTAGGGACATTAAGTTCCTTAGCGATGATATCCGCTTCATCTGAAGGTAACCGCCCCTGGTTCATGTGCATTAGACGGTTTCTAATTTTCCTCAAATTAAAGAACAATTTTTTTTGTGTAGCTGAAGTGCCCATTTTCACCATAGACCAGGACTTCAGGACATAATCCTGAATTTGAGCTTTTATCCACCACATAGCGTAGGTGGCCAGACGGTAACCTTTATAAGGGTCATATTTTTTAACGGCAATCATGAGGCCAACTGTGCCCTCTGAGATTATATCATTCATAGGCAGACCATAGCCTTTATATTGCATAGCTATCTTTGCGACCAGGCGCAAGTGTGAGGTTACCAATTTTTGTGCGGATTTAAGATCTTGTTCAGTATACCACTTCATGGCCAAGCTATGCTCTTCTTCTTCAGAAAGCATAGGAAACTGGCGGATTTCGTTCAGATATCTCACCAAACTTGCATCCTGAGCCAATACCGGTAGTCTAATTTTGTTCATTTGCTCTGTCATAGTAAACCTATCTTAATATTAAGGCGAACCCTAGCATTTGAGGCCCCACCCTTCTCGCAGTGTTAACGATTATAATTATAGTGCAAAAACAAGCGATTTGCAAGGTGCAAGCTCTAAAAAACTATAAAACAGGTTGCAAGGCAAGCAGCCGTTAAGGTTACGTTACGCTTTATGACATTGATATTTTACACAACATATTTCATTGCAAATCTTAAATATTGGAGATTTTTTCTTTTTTATTGACAACTTTCATATATTTATATATAATTCCGCAATAAACTTAATTAACCTACAATGAGCAAAATCGCATGAAAAAACCTATCAGTATTACTAAAGAACTTAATAATAAAGTTCAAAAGCGTAACAAAGCTGAAGAAATCAGCCTTTCATTAAAGAACAAAATTGAAAGATTTTCGAAAGAAAACAACCCAGATAAAAAACTAGTTCTTGCACACAAGATATTGAAGTTAGGAGCTGACGCACAGAGTATTGAGAAAGAAATCGGTACCAATATTGGATCTTCCCAGGCTAAAAAAATCTATGGAGAAGTAGAACTTCGAGTACTAGAATTTATAGTTACTTCTGAAGAAAAAGCTGCTGCTAAAGCTATAGCTGCTGCTAAAGCTGAAGCTGAGGCTGAAGAAAAAGCTGCTGCTGAAAAAGCTGCTGCTGAAGCTGCTGAAGTTGAAGCTGCTGCTGAACAAGCTGAAGAAGTTGTAGTTGAAGCTGCTGCTGAACAAGCTGAAGAAGTTGTAGTTGAAGCTGATGTATGTTTAGTTATCGGTAACCAAACAATCGACTCTACTGCTAATAACTTTGGACTATAATTAAAATATAGTATTTAAGGCAGTCATATTGACTGCCTTTTTTTATATATAAATACAATACGCAACCTAGTTAGAAATGGAAATCATATTGCCTGAAGTAGACATTGGCTGCCCAGCAGGCATAGGTAATTTGGCCTTTTCCGGAGCACCATTGTTAGCATTGTAAGCATTCTCCATCGGCTTACAGATAGCTTGCCTGATCTCTTTTTCTTCATGAAGATTATTTGTCCACAGCTGCTCTAATAATAGATTGTGGCGGTTTTTATTATCCGGGTTATTAAAGTATTTCTTCACGTCAAACGCAGAATGTACCGGGTGAGACATCGATACTGTAACCGCTTTTTTAGCGCCATTTACAACCATTTCCTTAGCACCATCATAGATTCTCTCCATTGGTAATCCCCGGCTTTTTGCCAGCTCATTAAGCTCTTGTAATGCAGCGTAGACCTGAACGTCATTGCCCTGCTCTGAGGCAGCAATATGTAGAATACCTTGCCCCATTGCAAACATAATGATTTCTGCAAATTCTTCACTGATCGCGTGCGCAGTGGCAAAGCGATTAAAATCCCGTGTCATAACTGGAATATCCCCGCGGGATACCCTATGCGCCAAAGCTCTCTTATCTTCACTATTTTTATCTGGCATAACAAACCTATATTTAGTTGTTCATGCCATTAGTAATAACATTAAATTCTTAATATAAGGTTAATTTCACTATTCTTTTATGCCTGAGAATTTCTATCTTTCTCTTTTATCAGGTTCATCTGTTTTGAATGCAATACTTAGAGTGCTCAACGTTTCTTTTAACCCAATAAGCTCCTCAGGAGCACAAACATCTTGAGCTTTTTCCATAATAAATAGAGCTGCCCCCATCTGTTTATCATCATGGACATAGGTTCTAAAAGCACTATTTAGTACCCCTATAACTCTTGGACTTCTTAAAAAGCTCACATCCGGGCTAATGCGCAAAATATCAGCTACCAGATTAAAGTCGCCCTTAATTGCCAGATCACAAATGGCAAGTTCTTTCATTGCTGGAGTCATTAATAGTCGATTACGAGAGATAAATGCCTCTATTTGACCCCTTGTTGCATTATGATCAATAAACCATTTTACAGGATCTTCGTTATAAGCTCTTAAAAGAACATCTACTTCTGGTGTGATTTTACTAGTCTCAACTTTGTCACGTGTAGGCGACAACCAGTTAAAAGCCTTAGACAATACAGACTGTACCATAGTAAGTTGAGGTAATGGTGTATAGGTAACATTTTTAAGGTTGGCACCGTTAAGCAACAGTGCAATAACTGCAGGCAAATTCCCCTTCTCTATTGCAAGTCCTAGGGCTGTTTTGCCAGAAGAATCCCTGCTCTCCAGTTCCACATGCAGTTCTAAGAGTTGCTTGTAATATACTGTTTTGTTTATAATTACAGCATACATAAGAGGGGTTTTACCACTGCTATCTGCAAAATTAATATCTCCTCCCTCAGAAATATGATTAGTGATAAGGGTAGGGTCATCTGAGCTAATAATCCTATCAATAAATCTAAGGTTTTTTATCTCCTGAGTATATGTATCCTGTTGCCTGTGAAGCTCCTCCAACACTGTTGCTTGCTCAGCAACACGAACTTTTTCTAGTGCAGCTTTAGACGGCGTTGATTCTTTTCTTCTTTTTTTAGGAGCCCCTGGAGCTTTATCTGGCTTTAATACCATACTCCTAACTGGAGTTTGGAAAAGATTAGGAAAGCCTCCGCCCATTTCTTGTGATCTTTCCACTTCGGGTTCTGAATCATCATCACTTAACCCCCACTCAACTTTTTCTTTGTGTGATAAACCCCCATCACCCACTTCCTCATTTCTAGCTCTCTTAGAACTTCTATCGGCTGCATCAGGATGGCTTCTCTTAGGTTCAGGAGTTTTATAGGATTCATCAGACCGAGCTCTCTTAGACGAAGTCCTCTCACTCATGTCTTCACTTCTCGACTTCTTGGAGCTGCTACCGGTTGCACTTATACCATCCCGACTTCTCTTTTCAGGAGTTTTCATACCATCTTTCTCAGGGCTTTTTCTTATAGTATGCTTATATTGCTCTGGCTCGGCTTCATGACCCTGGGCAGTATAAATCGCATCTAACGTTTCCTGCATTTCCCGTATCCCTGCTTCTACATTAAACCCTGAAGGTGTAGTATACTTTTTGGTGAGCTCTTCTACAAAACCATTAATCGCTTCAAGGTTATTTATAGAGTCTATTGCACTGTCTTTGATCAGCCTGGTTATGCCGAATCTAAGCGACTCTCTCTGAACAAGCATGTCATCAATAGTTAAATTTAAAAACCTTGCACGGCCTGAAACTTGTTCATCAGTTAAGATACCACATTCAACCAGCGCCCTCTCTTCAACTAAATTTATACCCAATTCTATATCTTCTGGATGTGCTGCCAAGTATTCCAAAACTGCTAAGGCTCTTCTGCCCTGAGCATTATAATAAATTACTGCCCTATTCTCAACGCTAGGGTCGGGACTATTTAATTTACCTACTTCTTCCCTTTCTAAGGCTTCGCTATTAATAACCTCACCTTTAGATAATAGGCTCATAGCAATCCCACCTGCATTGGCAGAAGACAATCCGCATACCAGTCCAATTTGCACATCACGTGAGGCCTCTGTTTCAGATACTGCTAGGCCAGCTGCTTTGGCAGTGCGTGCAATATTGCTGACAAAACCGCTAAACTCGTTAGTTATGAATGTTCGAGAGGTATCAGAATTAATACGAGTTACTAATAGCTTCTTATCTGCATTTTTACTAAGCAGAACCGGAGCCCAATGCGGAATACCAGGAACAAATTCTGTCACTCCTGGTAGTTCGCTATTATCAAGCTTATAGTTCACTAGAATAATTGTCGGTTTACCAACAACAGTATCCTTTATTGCTTCTTTAACAATGTTATCTATGTCAACCATATCTCCCATTGTTGCCAGTGGACACACGGCTAAATTATATGACATCCACGCCTGTTTTATTGATATACCCAAATGCCTAGCTACTTCATAAGCCAATGCAAATCTTGTCTGCTCGTCTGTCAACATAAAGTTGATGTGGTAAGTTTTGGCAGAGATATTAAGATCACTTGCATTCTTAGCAGCGTTCCTAATATTAGCGTTCAAGGTCACCATTTCCTTTGCTAAGCGTACCTCCTCAGACTCAGGTGGAACCTTTGGATCAACCGCCAGTTCGAGTTCACCTCTCAGATTTCTTCTCTCAGGAGTTCTGGCTGATAGCGTTGGGGTTTCAGTATGTGCAGCCTCTGGCACCTCTGTGTGGGGCTTGGTCTTCGCAACTACTGGCGATGGAGCTAATAAAAGGTCGCCTTGAAGCTTAACATATTGACCATTTTCTTTTAATACCCTCACCCTTCCTTTTGTTTCTAAATGGACCTGTTTCTCATTGGCTACTACTTCCCAACTTTCATAGGGCACTGATTGCGCATTTAACGGGGGGCGATATCCTTTTGGGGTGTATTCTCCTTTTACACCAGTGATAACTTGCATGATATTGGTGGCCGCGCCTACAGCTCCATCATCTGTATCTCTTATGTTTATAAAGAAGTCATTGCCTGGTAATGAGACGTGATCCCATGCAACAATTTTAAAGAACGAACACTTTGAAGGATCTACACCAAAAGCCCCAGGATTAGATAATTGGGGTATTGCTCCTCTACTTGGAGCCACACTGTATTTTATACCATGTATGGTTTCTTGTTTTTCATGACACTCATTAAAAGGGTCAAAATGCACCGCAGCTATATTAGGGAACTTTGACCCATGCTTTTTTAACAAAGCCGTTAATGCAGTATTTAGATGCTCACCCATACTTCCCTTAAATCTTCCAGCAAAGGCTCCACAACCTATTCCCGGCAGAACAACCAAAGCTGGCTTGTCGGGTGTAGACCTGCTATTTGCATGCGCCAAGAGAGGCAGTAATCGCCTTTCAACCAGAGCATTATATGTCTCTTGATTGATGACTCTCTTACCATCTTCTATTTTTGTCACTTCCACTAAATCGGGAATTTCCCCTCTAAACTTGCGAGCATGTAATAAAGCACCGGGAGTAAATAGTAATTCTCCTTCTAGTGGTGGAGAGTGAACTTTTGGAACACTGCCTTTTCCCCATACTCCATCATCAAATATTGTAACTGGCGCAGTAACGTTGATATCACCCAATATCCCTAATTCAGTAAGGTTCCAATCTGAACCATTACCTACTATTTCATTCTCAGCAAAGATCTGTGGTCTCTTAGTAGCCAGTAATAACTCTATAAACTCTTCAGTGGTTATAGCGCCAATTTTTTCCGGTGTATATTTCTTCGCACGCAACACATCATCAAGGAACTTTCCGGCCTCCATTGCTGAGGATGATAAGAACAGTTTGTACTCATTTATTCGATTGAGGGTTTCTTCACTTAAAACAATATTATAAGATGTTTCGGCTGCAGCACTGCTCGAACTAGGTGGGCTATCACCGGCTCTCCCAGATTCAGCAAGCATTCGCCTCTCAACGATATCAATCTCTGATTCTCTATCGTCTTTATATTTAGCCAGAAACTTCAGAGCTCCGAATATTCTTTTGCCTTGATCAAGATAGTGTTCTTCAAGATTATCACCTGTTATCTCGTCAGCAAAAAGCTCTCTATCAATGGAAGGGCGGCCGCTCTTAAGCGCAGACACAGCTATCCCTATAGCATTAGCCGAGGCCAAGCCACATACATTTCCTGTCTGAACACTACGAGAAGCGTGAACTGCAGATGCCACAAGACCTGAGCCTCTTGCTTTATTTACAGCTTTATCCAACCAGTCTGCTAGTTCAAAGGTATTAAATGCCGGGCTGGTACTTGAATTAATGGTAGTTAAAGTAACTGCACCATCTTTATTTTTAGTGATGATAACTGGAACCCAGTGTTTGGCTCCAGGACTATACGGAGTCACACCAGGAGTAACACTGGCATCAATTTTAAAGTTTAAAAGTAAAACTGCAGGTTTTTCGGGTGTTGCTGCAGATATAGCATGAGCAAATTTGTTGGAAACACTATCATGATTTTTTTTACGGGTAATTTTTATTCCATCTGGTTTTAACCTTGAACTTGGCAGATCACATTGAAAGAAACTATATGATTCATCAGCAGCCTTAATCGAAATCCCGCACCGTTTGGCTATCTCATAAGCGGCTGCAAACCTTGTTTGCTGTATATTAAGTGATTTATCAATGCCATACTCTTCGACTGTCCATTCACACAGCGCTTGCGCTACAGCAATATAGTCATTTGGATCAAACTTGCTTCTCTCTCTAGGCATCACTATCTCCCGACTACAAACTACTAAACCTTATTGAAATATAACATGAAATTTATTAATAATTAACTAACAGCAGGTAATTTTATTTTATTTTTAATCATTATATAAAAATACACACCAATATACAACTATAAATAGTAAGTTGGTTTTGCACGATTGAGATGCTTGAAATATGGCTTTAAAAATGGCTCACTTTTGCATAAATGGGGAGCGTAAGCCCGCCTTCGCCAAGGCTTCGGCGCGGCATTCCGTTTCGCACGCTACGCCGTAATAAATCACGTCGTAGCTAAATTTTGCCTTCAGCAAAATTAGCGAAGACGGATGGACAGAATCTTCCATTCTGAGTTTTTAATGGTATCTGAGAAAAATCAAGTATGCAACAAGTTTTTTCAGTTTTTTTAAACTTTTCTTCCTTAAATAAAATGTTTTATAATTCAATAACTTTTGCCAGTTACGGCAGATTACCTTAATAAATATCTTTCAATAAGTGAACAAATTAATTAGCATAGAGAGCATGCTGTACTTGACCTGATGGAATATTTACACATAATATAGTCCTTAAGGCAAGCGGCCGAGTAGCAAAGTGGTAATGCAGCGGATTGCAAATCCGTTATTCGTTGGTTCGATTCCGACCTCGGCCTCCAAAAAACAGCGGCTAACGTATAGCAAATAGGCTTGAATGTCATATAAGTTGTTTTTATTTACTATTCTATTCCTTACGGTCTTTGCAAGCCAGGCTTTAGCACAGCAGTATGATGCAACTTTTGAGTCCCCTATAGTAGACGCAGCAAACAAAGGGGATAAATTCGAAGTAGCAAGATTAATGAAAACAGGGGTATCGCCCAATACTAAAGGAGCCTTTGGAACCACCGCGCTCATGCGTGCTGCATATATAGGCGATGTGGATACAGCCAGGATGCTTATCGATAACGGAGCAAGAGTCAATGATAAGGACATCGGGGGAGCTACTGCTTTGCATATTGCAGCTAGGAGAGGCAATACCCCTATGGTTGAGCTACTCATGAAATACGGCGCCAATCCCGAAATTAAAGATAAAGAGGGATTTGATCCAACCTCCCGAGCCGTAAAGTCAAATCATTTAAAAATAGTCGATAAAATTAAAAAGGAAAGCCCTGCATTACCACCTTTGGCTAACTCAGACCCGCTTATAAAGAAAGCAGATGGGAACCAAAAAGCAGTCAACCTTCATAAGAGCACGGCACACGCATATAATGATAATCCTGAGCCTATTATTCATCTGGAACCAGATCATGTGATTGAGCATGTTGCTTTAGCGCCTTTAGAAACTCCTGATACCGTGCATGTTGTTGAAGTCGTGCCAGTAGCTGAAACCAGAGTAATCGCCATAAAAACTGAGCCTGAGCCCTTATCTCCGCAACCGCATCAAAGCACCGTGCAGGATTTAAGAAGCCTGGTAAAACCTAAAGTTATTGTAAACTCTGAGAATCCAGATGAGGATGATAATGATAAATATTCATCCGTTCCACAATCAGTTCCAGTAGTCCAAGGGCCACCTCTACCTCCTGCTCCCAAACCTTCTCATACCAAGCCCACTAAGGCAGACCCGCATACCTTGGTAAAAGTCGAAGACGACGGCAGCTCTATCATACCCCCTGCGGAATCAGAGGCCATAGCCACTCCTCAGCCTGAGAAAGTAAATGCTAGTGATCACATACATAGCACAATACTGACACCGCACCATTTTATCGAAATCTCAACAGCAAAAGCCCGCGAGAATGCTGCGCAGCCTAAGACACCACCAGCTGGCGTAAGCGTGGCTGAAGCAGTGAAACTGCCTGATGACATCGATCTGCATAAGGATTTCCACCTTGTCAAAAGAAGCCATCTGCAAAACCCAGACTGGGTGAGTCCGGAAGATTCAGGGCCTGAAAACTCCTGGATTGAAGTGACCGGCCTCACAAGCAAGCAAGAAGCGATTTATTTCTGGCAAGAGCTAACCAGAGATGAGTACTTCCAAGGCTCTGCCTCAAAGCTTATAGTGGGCAAGACCGCCGACTCACCTGCTAAACTTCATATCGGAAGGTTTACCAGTCCTCAGGAAGCTCTGCAAACCTGCAGCGTCGTACGAAAGCAAAACTCACGACTGCTCTGCTATGTGCTCAAAGGAAATTAAAAGTAAGTTCTACCCATTTTAGTTGAGTGCTAAAGCTGCAACACAAGCCTTGGTTACATTTGTAACATTATAAGTAGTAGCATTAGCGGCATTACCACCTATTAAACATGCTCCAGCAGTAGCTCCGAATCCTTCGATAGTTCTGAAAGCGCCGGTATTTGCGCCTACAAATACCCCATTATTTATCGTACCATCATCGATTTTACTATCTATACTATAAGCATCGTCAGCATCCAAAGCACCTCCTACATAAAAAGGAGAAGCTGCAGCAGCAGGACCACCCAAAAACACAACATTGGTTTTACCATCATCCCATAAACCAGTAGGAAATGAGGCACCACCCCACCCTGATGTGGTTATCGCAACACTGTCTCCTTGGAACATTGTATAAGCTGCATCTTGAACTTTGCTTAATGGGTTATATTGACCTATAACACCTGGTGCATTAGTTGCACCCCCCTTATTACTTGCAGCTGAAATTGGCGAAATACCTGCTGAAATCAATCCAGATAGTGCAAGTTCTCTCCACGCTAAACCACCTTCATTAACACTGGCATTAGGATTTGGAGGTGTAAGGGTAGATACATTAACTAGCCCATCACCATTACCAATACAAGGTAGAGTCTTCGGGTCAGAAGCACAGGTAGACCAAATAGTTTGTGCAGTTGGCAAGTCCCCAGGAGGAAAACCATAACGCGCCACAAATGTGTTATACGCAATTTGATAGCTTTGCATATCACTTATCACTGAATATAATTGGGCTTGTCTTATAAGGCTTGTACCCGCCACAACACCAGAGATAAGAAGCCCAATTATAATTATAACTATAGATAATTCGACTAGGGTAAACCCTGATGAATTAGACTTATTTTGCTTGTATAAACACATCACATTCCTCACAATTACAATCGTAAATACCCTCTAACTGTATTATAGTGTACCTTTAGTTAACAAAAAGTTAACATATATGGCAATTTAATTATTTACATTCAAGGATTGAAATAATTTAATTTGCATGAAACACTATGGCGAATCTCTATAAATTCAATAGATAATTAAATATTTTAAAAATCCTACTGTTATATGGATTTATATTAATTTATTGTTAATAAATACAGTATATTATATAAATAATGCCATTTTTATGGAGATTATATGACTGAATATATAAGTGATATGAGCAAAATAGCATCAGCGCATCACGATGCTGCGCACGATATTCTAACTGTATGGGAACAAAGATTAGCAAAGCATAATGCTACAATAGATTCTAAAGTAAAAAGCGATCTGGCAATTAACTTCCTTAAAGACTTAGACAAAATGGATGGCGAAGTCCTGACAAAGGCAGACCTTATTATGCAAATTGTAGAGCAACTCGATACTCAAAATGCCGAAGAATTTCTTAAAGGCGCTCATTTTAATGTAAAAGATGATGGACATTTATATAACTCTTTGAGGCAATATGGATACGAAAGAATATCATCGCATCATGGAAGTGATAAGCCATCTAGTGATATAGGAATAAAGGCAGGAAGTACTTTTGCTCAACTTCTCGTAGGTGTAAAAAGCGATGGAACTACTTGGTTTCAGATAGAGAATTCACCTATGCCAAATGCAACCGATATAATTAGTGATTCGGGAGCACTTCTAGACTTTATTAACCATACAATCGATACTTCAATGTATATAGCCTGCAAAACACTGCCGTTTCTAACCCCGGTTAATATTGGCCAGTATGGTACAAGCAGCCATCTTGACTATAATCCAATAATATTAGAAAAACCTATCACCTTAGAAGCACCTGTACTGGAAGCATATAAAAGTCTAGTAGATAACTTTGAAAACTCAGCACATATTTCCCAAATATTTCATGGGGAGTAATTTTATAATTCGGGGTGCGTTTCAAACCCGGCCGCTTGTCGCAGAGCGGAGATATCATCATCGTATTTCGTGCCTATATCCTGATAAATCGCATCACACCTATGCATGGCCAGGCTTATGTCTTGGCCAGTAAAACTGCTAGCTTTAGTATAACACTCTAGCTTATATACATCATGAAAGCCGACTCTAGCTTCAGCTTGCTGCTTCTTAGATGCAGCGAACAGGTGGTTTAACTCAGAAGAACCAAGCACCTTATCCGCTTGCAAAGCAGAAGCATCATGCGCAATTATTTCCTTGGATACTTCAGTCAATAGGTTGTTCTGCTCTATCACACCATTAATTGCTGCATCTACCTGGGGCTTACAATCCTGGACAATAAACCCTTTATGGAATAACTCACCTTCAGTAAAGTTCCCACCGGTAAAGAAGTTATACTGCACTGTAGTTGCACTTAGTAAATTCTCGATCAAGCATTTATGCTGCTCGATAAAATGCATCTTTGGCTTTTCAATGTTAGCATTAAGGATTGCAGATAATTTGTCTACGAGCTTCGTTTTCATGTCATTCCCCACATTTAGCAGTTTATAACTATTTATAAGAATATTGTAAGCTTTATTAAATATTTTGCAATATTTTTTATGTTTAAATCACCCTAACTTCGCGGACTTTGGGAGCATTAGACGCATGGCATTGAGTACCACCATTATCGATGAGGCTGACATGACAATCGCAGCCATAACCGGAGTGGCATAACCTAGCATAGCAAGTGGTATGGCAACTAAGTTGTAGGCTATCGCGATAGCAAAATTCTGTTTTACCAGTTTAACAGAACTAACCGCAACTTCATAGGCCTCTCGCACTGGCCAGAGTTTTTTGCCCTGAAAAACAATATCGGCAGAAGTCTGCGCGATATCAAGCGCCGATGCCGGCGACATAGAAACATGGGCAAGCTTGAGAGCGGCAGCATCATTAAGCCCATCTCCTATCATAACCGTTTTAACGCCCTGCTTCTGTAATGTTTCAATGAATTCATACTTGTCCTTGGGCTGGGATTCAGCATGCCAAATAGGCAAGCCTATTTGCTCAGCAACAATTGCTACTACTTTACTCCTGTCGCCCGATATGATCCCGGTTTTAAAATGCTTTTTCTTCAACCAGGTTATGAGTTGTCTGGCATCAGCTTTGATAGTATCTGAGAACTTAAGCCGCACGGCCTTTTTGCCTTCAGCTTTAAACCAGGCTTCGCTAAATCCATCATCAATAGCGTCCTTCACTCCGCAAAACACCTGATTACCGAGTTTGTAATGGACTCCGGCAATACTAGCTTCCACTCCACGTCCTTTTTGCTCGCTGACTTTAGTAGTAATGAGTTTGCCTGCATAAGCCCTGGTAACTGCTTCGCATAAGGGATGCCGGCTCTGTGCAGCCAGCGAAGCTATTGCCTCGAGTTGGCTTTGGGTAAAATCACTTGAATTTATAAATTTCGGCATCCCCTCAGTCAGGGTACCAGTTTTATCAAAGATAAAATACTGACCCTGAGCTAACCTCTCAAGGGCATCAGCTGATTTAACCAGTATTCCTTGCGAAAATAACCTGCTGGTTGCAATAACCTGCACAATAGGTACTGCCAGCCCAAGTGCGCAAGGACAGGTAATAATCAGCACCGATATGGCATAAAGTACAGCATCAGCCGTGCCAGCCCCCATTAGCAGCCAGCCTACTAGAGTGAGAAGCGAAAGACTGATCACAACAGGAGTATAATAGCTGGCTATGTGATCAGCTAGCCGCACAAATCTGGCCTTACCCTGTTCGGCATTCTCCATAAGTCTTATAATTTCGCCTAAAGTTGTATTATCACCTAGCCGAGTGATTTTGATCTTAAGCGGGTTGAGCAAATTTATGGTTCCAGCATTAACAAACTCCCCTTCCCTCACCCTTACCGGCAAAGTTTCACCGGTGATAAGGCTACTATCAACCTCACTATCTCCAGATATAACTATTCCATCAACAGGTATTTTGCCTCCTGCGGCAACAAAAGCTATATCACCGGCTTTTGCATTTTTTATGCCAGTTAGTTTTAGGGCACCATTGTTAAAAAGAGTGACGGATTGTGCTTGACTCAACACCAAATTCTGCGCTGTTTGACGAGCTCTATTCCGTGCTTTTAAGTCAAGGTAGCGTCCAATGAGAAGGAAGAATATCAGACTAATAGCAGCATCCAGATAAATATAATGGCTGCTCCGCAGGAGCTCCTGAATACTAATAGCAACAGCAAGGAGTGTGGCTATTGAAATCGGCACATCCATATTGGAATGCCGCGCTTTAAGCGCTGCAAACGCCGAGCGAAAGAAAGGTCGGCCCGCGTAAATTATAGCTGGAACAGTAATCAAAGTAGCCACCCAGTGCAGCATATCTCGCAGGTATGGTGTCATCTCTTGGTTGTTGTTGGCAACCCAGATACCAAAAGTGATCATCATGATGCTCACTGACCCGAACCCAGCAATGATTAAACATTTTAGCAGCTCATGTTCATTTCTTTGATTCTCAGCAATACTAGCATCAGGGGTAAAAGGTATCAGTTTATAGCCGAGCTTTTCAATGATATTAACCAGCTGATTTATATAGTGTTCATCCTGGTTGCGCCACTCTATTACCAGACGTTTTGTCGAAAGATTAAGCTGTACAGCCATCACATCCGGCTGCTGCTTTAATGTATTCTCAATCAGCCAGACACAGGATCCGCAATGGATACCTTCAACAATTAGATTGATGCGGTAACCCTGGAGAGTTTTATCAACATGATCTAAGTAGTCGAGTTCATTAATCAATTCATGTACTTTCATAGGCATTTTAAAATAAATAGTCTGGCAATATTCATAGTACTTACCCAAGTTCAGCGCTTTGATAATGCTGTGAGCGGTATTACAACCCAGACAACAAAAACCATCATTTTTATCTCTATTAAATTTTTCTCCACAATGCTTGCAATGCATAAGTTTTTTCTGAGAGCTTATCGCAAACCTACCTAGTCTGTATAGGGAAAATCTTATAGTTCTGATTTCATTCCGATCTATGAGTTATAAAAAGCTTTTCTATAACTCACAAATATACTATATTATGAGTTATAGCAATTAATTCTATAACTCATGAAATGGAATTGGCAACAAGCAGACTGGCCGCATTTTAGGTACGATAAGGCAAAAATCGAAGCATTGGAAAATAAATTTCTCAAGAACTCTGGAATGTTGCTTGGCACATTTAAACATCTTGATATAGATGATAAAAACCACCTTATTGTTGAGCTTTTATCTAGTGAAGCTATCAAAACTTCTGAAATTGAAGGCGAGTATCTTAACCGAGCAAGTGTTCAATCCTCTATCCGCAAGCATTTCGGCTTACAAGCTGACAATCGCAAAATTCCAAAAGCAGAGCAAGGCATCGCTGAGCTAATGATGAATTTATTTGAAACATTTGCTCATACCCTCAATCATGATCAGCTTTTTATATGGCATGCAATGCTTACAAAAGGTTATGACAACCTGCAGGATGTAGGAAAATACCGCACTCACAAGGAAGCAATGCAGGTGATTTCAGGACCTTTGCATAAACCTAAGGTTCATTTTGAAGCACCTCCTTCTCATAAGGTATCAAAAGAAATGCAACGTTTCATTAAATGGTTTAATGATACTGCACCTGATGGCAAGGCACCTTTACCAGCCCTTACGCGAGCAGGCATTGCACACCTGTATTTCGTTTGTATTCACCCATTTGAAGATGGCAATGGCAGAATATCACGTGCCCTTGCAGAAAAAGCTTTGGCTCAAAGCGTGGGCAAACCCACATTAATAGCTTTGTCATACACTATTACAAAGCATAAGAAAGCCTATTATGACGAACTGGAAAAAGCCAACAAGCAAAATGAAATTAACAGGTGGCTCAGATATTTCTCTCAGACTATTACTGATGCACAAACCTACACATTAAGACACTTTGAATTTATGGTTGCTAAAGCCAGGTTTTATGACCACTTTAAAGGCCTATTTAATCCTAGACAAAGCAAAGTTATAGCAAGAATGTTTAGCGAAGGGCTTGATGGCTTTAAAGGTGGATTGAGTGCAGAAAACTATTTAAGCATTACCAAAACTACCCGCGCAACTGCAACTAGAGACTTACAAGATTTAGTTGCGAAAGGCGCACTCACTAAAGCAGGAGAACTAAGATATACCAGATATTATTTGGCAATATCACTAAAGTGAGCCTTGATTAATTCTAGGTATTCAGCGCTGGTGTATGTTGGTGCGACTTAGATGATCAGCTAATAGTCTAATACTCTTGCTACTATTACAATTGGCCACTAACAGTATATCATCAGTTTCTATGATGATAATATCACCTATATCCACTGCTGCAATCACTCTATGGCTTGTGGAATTTATGTAGAGATTTTTGGTGTTAATAGTAATGGCATTACTGCTGAGAACATTCCCGTTGATATCTTTGGGTTGCACTTCCCAAATACTTCTTAGAGTTCCCAAATCATTCCATGAGAATGCAGTCTTGATAGCAACCACCCTGTGCGCTTTTTCCATAAGCGCATAGTCTATCGAATTGGCGTGGATCTGCCCATAACTATCCTTATCCAGAAAGATTGTGTTTTGCTGGAAGGAAGCTC
>Ga0207081_1009_pt1 | contig 42969 bp, 36 predicted proteins | sample Alteio_BWMinHeat_59_FD_153524 | JGI IMG/M metagenome (GOLD analysis project Ga0207081, IMG submission 153524) | Enriched cells from forest soil in Barre Woods Harvard Forest LTER site, Petersham, Massachusetts, United States -... | ecosystem: Environmental > Terrestrial > Soil > Temperate forest >... | reverse complement strand
GAAGAAAGTGAAGCCCTTTTAAGAACTCAGATTTCTAGCCTTCTAAATCAAAACAATCTTAAATACTTGTCACAACCCGTCAGTAAGCAAGAAGAAAGAATAAAGCTTAGATTCCTTGCATACACTGCAGTTACCCCAGTTAGTAAGGGGGCAATTTCTAACCATGATGCAATCAGGCTCGGCTTATTGAAGGATATTCAAGATACTACTCTAGCAGTTGAACAGCGCAGAAGTGCAGCTGATCATCTGAAATTATTTAATGCAATGATTTTTCTCGGCCAAAAAGGATATTCTCGCACTGAAATAGAGATGTACTTTGATCCTGAACTAGGACAACTTCCTGTGACTAAGGAGGCTATGGAAAGGAGTTTGCTAGATAGAGACAAGATATTTGCCGCTATTAGCATGATGACTTTCAATATGGCGGCTATGCTGCCAGCGGTTATGACTTTGAAAGCTGATAACTCGCTTTCAGATAGTTTTAGAGTTGGCTTATGCGCTAGTGGATTATTGCTTGTGCATGCTTTCGCGAGCACTAATGGCAATGCTATTGCTAAGATGATTACCCAAACGCTGAAGAAACATCTTCCTGAAATGAAACAAGCGGTACAGAAACACTATGCTTTAGCAATTCCAGCGTTTGTAGGCCTTTTAAGAACTGATTCACTCTTGACTGCAACTGCAATAGGCTTATGCACTGCTCTCTTAGTAAAAGCACCTGAATTAATCGCAAGATTTGCGCCTGTCTTTACGGCAAGAATTACTGCGAACTATAATAAAGTTCTTGGTGATTTCAAGGCACAATTCCCTAGATTAGTTGAGAAGATGCCTACTTTTTCTAAAGAACATTATGGCTTGGCAGTATCAGCAATCCTCACTTTAACTTGCAGCGGTTCAATGCTGCTTACTACTGCGATTGCACTGTGCACTGGTGGTTATGTAATTGCATCTAATTTTGCACCTGGATTATGTGCAAAGTATAGTGAGCCATTACAACGCTACAGTGCATTAGCTGGGAAGGCGCTGGAAACTGTTAAAGAACATATTGCTGAACTTGCAGTTCCAACACTTATAACCTATGCGGTGAGTAACTCTATATTAGCTAGCGCATCAGCGACCGTAGGATCTGCGATCTTATTCATTGCTGGTGATTATTTACGTGCAAAAGGTGACATCAACTATAAGGCCGTTGCTGATAAACTCAAAGAGTTATCCACCTCGCAAGAGAGTTTTGTAACTCGATTACAAAATGGGTATGATACAGCTTGCGAAAACCTTGCAGTAGCATTTTCATAAACAGCTTTCTCTCTGATTGCAAAATGGCAGGCGTTTAGATTCGCCTGCCTGGCTCTCCCAGCGGGGGATGCTAGTAGTAATCTCTTAATGCCCACCCTATTACAACCATACTCTTGACAAGCAATTCTGGTTAATGTCTACTGATGAAAGTATAATCAGAGGGTTATCGATGCTAAGCTGGGTTATTACTTTTTTCATTTTGGCTGTAATTGCAAGCATACTAGGGTTCGGAGGGCTTGCAGGCGATTTCATGGAAATTGCCAAAATTCTAGCCTATATTTTTGTAATACTGTTTGTAATAAGTGCAGTATACAATATTGTTTCTGGCCGGAGAGGTCCACCTCAAGTTTAAGTACTGGGTATTTATTCTACAGTTACTGATTTAGCCAGGTTTCTAGGTTGGTCAACGTCTTTACCAAGCATATTTGAGGTATGGTAGGCTAATAGTTGCATGGCAATCGAATAGACAATAGGTGAGGTTATAACCGAAGTATCAGGCATTTTGACAATGTGAGATGAAATATCTTTCAGCGTATCAAAGCCCTTTTTATCGGTGAACGCTATGATCCTGCCGGAGCGTGAGGAGATCTCATGCACATTCGAGGCAATTTTGCCGAATAAGTCGTCCGAAGGTGCAAGCACAACTATAGGCAAGTTTTCATCTATAAGCGCTATCGGGCCGTGCTTAAGTTCACCTGCGGCGATTCCTTCGGCATGAATGTAAGATAGCTCCTTCATTTTTAAAGCCCCTTCGAGAGCAACAGGATAAGAAACGTCTCGCCCTACATAAAGCATGCTGGGATACTGCATAATTATCTTTGAAACTGCCTGCATTTCTTGATCCTGAGCAAGTACGCCATTGATTTCATCTGGAAGGTTGTGCAGTTCAAATATGAAGTCTTTTAGCTGTTGATCTGTTAAGGTGTTGCGCTGCTGGCACATATATAAACACAGAGTTAAGAGGACGGTAAGCTGAGCTGTAAAGGCTTTAGTTGAAGCCACTCCAATCTCATAGCCTGCGCATATAGGTAAGACTGCATTAGCAGCATGGGCAATCGAACTCTCGACTACATTGACCAAAGCCACATTATAGCTATTATGCTGCTCATTAGCATATTTTAGTGCCCAAAGAGTATCTGCGGTTTCACCAGATTGAGAGATGAAAATAGACAAACTGTTTTTAGCAATCAGAGCAGAACGGTAGCGGAATTCGGATGAAATATCTATTTCGACAGGAATCTTAGCAAGCCTCTCAAACCAGTATTTGGCAACAGCTGCGGTATAGTATGAGGTTCCGCAGGCAACTATATAGATTCTTTCAATGTTACTAACGTTGACAGCAAGTTGATGGAACTTGAACTCATGCGTTTGGGTATCATAATAATGGCTAAATGCCTGAGCCAGAACTTGGGGTTGCTGAAGGATTTCTTTAAGCATGAAATGTTCATGGCCGTCCTTGCTAACGCTGGAGGCATCTGCAGAAACCGTCCTGGATTCCCGCGTGAGTTTCTCACCTTCTTTATTGGTAATCTGGAAACTATGGCGATCCAGAATCGCAATATCATTGTCTTCTAGATATACAACCCGGTTGGTAAATGGACTGAGTGCTAATGCATCTGATCCAACATACATTTCATCATCACCAAGCCCAATAGCAAGAGGTGAGCCTTTCTTCAGGGCTATCATTAAATTGTCCTGTGACGCAAAGATAATAGCCAGAGCAAACGCTCCCTCTAAAACTTTGGCGGCTTCCTTCGCAGCCTCGATTTCCGAGTGGCCTTTCTTAAGGAATGAGGATATCAGTGCGGGCACGACTTCGGTATCGGTATCGCTATTAAACACATAGCCTTCTTTTTTTAGATCTTCCCGGATTTTATTGTGGTTTTCAATGATGCCATTATGGACAACGCAAACGCCATCAACCTGTATAGGATGGGCATTTTTAGTAGCTGGCGCTCCATGTGTGGCCCAGCGGGTATGTCCGATGCCAATGTTTCCAGTAATGGGATTATTGACTACTTCATTCTCCAAATTGCGGATTTTACCGACAATGCGCCGGACTTCAATGTTGCCATTGACAATGGTTGAAACGCCTGCCGAGTCATAGCCACGGTATTCCAGACGATACAAAGAATTGATGATTCTATCTGATACTGGTCTATTGCCAATTATTCCAACAATTCCGCACATAAAACACCCCTTAAGACTTCTGCTTATTATATGACTATAGGCCAGTTTTGCAAAAAACTACAATCACATATTGTTGCAATATGTTGTCACCCTACGCCTTCGGCTTCGGGTGACTTACGTCAGTTTATGAACTAAATTTACTCTAAAATGCGCCAAAACTCCGTCATCGCATGCGAGGAGCTTTGCTCCGTGGCGATCAGTCTTTAGGCTGGTGTGAAAATTCAAATATTGGGTAAGCGTTTAAACTGGATTGCTTCACCCCGCAAGGGGGTTCGCAACGACGGTGAAATAGCTTTTTTTGTAGTATATCTACCACCAAAAACAATACTTATTTTCAAAATTATTTCGAAGCAGCAGCAGTCCATTCAGACAGAGCTTCAGCAGCTCTTTTGTTCCAAATATCGACGATTTCAACAGCAGCTTTCGCAGTTATTTCTGTGATTTCTCTGGCATTGCCGCAGCAATTCTGAACAAAGCAGCTAATAAAGTCATTCTGGCGCCATTGAGCTTCCTCAGGAGTTTTGCAGCTCGAAGCATCCCTTAGGCACTCCATGCACTGTTTGCCATTTTCCTGAAGGACTTCGGTTGTTCTTCGGGCAATAGCCTGCATGCCTTCAAGGGCGACCTGATTTGCTGTAGTTACAGTTTCAGCATTGCGGCCTGAAGTTTGACGCATACGATTATAATCAAACATGCGGGCAGCGCTTTTGTTAAGATCTGGAAAGCTGCCCATATTTGGCCAGTTTTGCTGCCAGTTCTGCCAGTTAGCCCAGCCATTCCAATTCTGCCAATTCTCATTGGTAGAAGAGGAAGATTTTTTTGTTTGTGGTGTAGGATTAGCCATATCTACCTCGGATAATTTTAAATTAAATGTCATCTATAATGCTACAATATCTTATTGTGCATTGCAACAAATTTTGCTAACAGAATATTTATATGCCTAAATTTTATAAATTGCAAACACTTTAGATTTAGGCGTAGCATATTGTTATGGAATGAAATTCTTGAGGGGGGATTTGTATGCGTGATCCATTGTTTGCTCCTATATTACCTGGATATTTTAATGGCCAATTAATTTTAACGAACATTAAATTCAGCTATCCAGTTGCCATAAAAATCGCGCAACTCCTCATAACGCTTCCAATCATAAGGTATGCCGATCTAAGCGGCTGCAATATGTGTCGTAATAGCCTGAATATCATTACTTATGCCCTGCAATTTAACCGTTCGCTTCATCACCTGAATCTAGGTCATAATAATATCAACGATGTCAGCGTGAAGTTTGTGGTTGAATTGCTTAATAAGAAAAGCCTCATGTCAGCCTTAATCCTAAATAACAATTTAATAGGTGATAAAGGGGTTTCACAATTACTTGATACTTTAAGATCATGTCGGGTCTATTTTCTAGATCTCTCTTTTAATTTGATTGAGAACTCAGGTATGATGGAGATTGCAAAGTTTGCTGCAACCAGTAGTTCACTTGTAGATATGAACCTGCGGTGGTCTGGTATTAAATCGACAGGAATTGCTGCGCTTGCGAACGCTTGTCTGTTCAATAGGTCAATTACAAGAATTCATCTTCGGGTTGAAGATCAGAGCAAAATTAAGGAGGAGCAAGTTGTTACAGGTTTGGCAAATTTGAATTGCAAGTTATTTAAGGAATTCATGGGTAGTGTTTTTTCGCTGGGTGTAAGCGGATTGCAGAATATGTCGTTATGGCAACTGCGTGGGTTCTACTCAAATATTGAGATGGCTCTTTGCAGAGCTACTGACCTGGCAAGCTTTAAAACTACCACACTCTCAATTGCTTTAGATAATATACAATCTTATTTTATGAATATGACGAAAGTGACTTATCAGAGTTTGCTTCCGGCTCTTATTCCAGAAATACCAGCAACAATTTGTTCTATAATGGCTGATTTCTTGAAGCAGGGTAACCCGTTTTTTGTTTCAGTGGCTACCGTATCCTGTGATAACATCTGTACAGCAGTTATGTTAAAGGATGGTAGTGAAGTTACTAATTTCTCGGTACATCAGTCTCTAGTGCAAGTGAAATGCTTTACCAGATTATGCTATGAGAATGATGAGAAAGTACCAGCAAGATTACATTAGCGGGCGCTACTGTTGCGTGGAGCGAAGCGACGCGGCAATCTAGTCTTGATATTTGCAAGATATTTAGATTTTTACACCAGCCTTATAACTGGATCCCCACGGAGCTCACGCTCCTCGGGACGATAAATACTAAGCGCCAATCGCTGCTCCTTTGGCTTGTCCATCTCCGACTTTAGGAGTAGGTGAGGGATGTAATTGCGTATCTGCCGATACTTTTGAAGTATTGCTCGCTCCGTTAGCGGCCAAGGCTTGACCGGCTCCTTGAGCCTGTTTCTGGTCTGGTGGCCCCAGCGATTGACCCGCGCTCATCTCCATGGCTTTTTGAGCCATTTTTCCCGCGAGCCAATCACCGCCGGGAATTATTTTTAAAAATTTTATAGCTGCCTTTGCTTTAACGTCCATAGCCCCAACATTGTCATCTGCCATTTCCAGAGCTAATTTGCCAGCTGCAGAAGGATCTTTTTTCATGAGATCAGACATTTGCTCTTGCATTTTTTTCTGGGCAGCTGGGTCGTTAGGATTTTGAGCAAGCTGCTTGGCCGTCTCCATGATAGCAATCATCTCTTCAGGGTGCTTTTTAACCAGGTCTACCATAGCGCCTTTTGCATTATCTGAGAGCTTGGGTGCACCAGCTTCCTGAGCAAAACCGTTAGCTTTTTCAACAAAGTCCTTTGCGTTTTTTTCTGCATCTTTCTCAGATATTGTCCCATCCTCTCTCATGTTTTGCTTCAGGATGGCGCCTAGCTCATTAATTGCTTGAAGTTCTTGATTACCTTGACCGCCGGCCGGTTGTATCTGTGTACTAGGTTCTGGCATATATTATTAATGGTTTTGCTTCTAAATACAGTATAGTAGGGAAAATTGTTTTTATGCAAAACTAAATTTACAATATGGTGCAGAGGATGGCGCCGACATTGACGAAAAGCTCGGTTTTTTGGCCTTTGAGCCCGCCTTTATAATAAGCCTCGCAGCCATGACCCCCAAATGGGGCAACCTTAATCAGGCTTGGGGTGGTGATAATGATGCCGGCATTGACCTGCATATGGAGGTCGCCTACCTCTTCTTTTTTAACAGTAACCTGAATCGCACCTATATTCATTGATAAGTTGTCATCTACAGTGGCAAGGGCAGAAGCCTCTATACTGCCAATATTAACTTTGATGTTGGTGTATTGCAAACTATCGATGTCGAGCTTGAAATGAATGTCCGACTTTTCAGCTTCTATAAAAAGCATGGATCCTTTCTTGTAAAACTTAACCATTATTTCGTCGTTATATCCATAGGACAGAGAAGGAAGATGAGGCTCATAAGGTATAGCCTTAGATCTTATTATATCAAGAGCCCCTTTACTAAGGCTGATATTGGCTTCTGTTAAGGTTAAAAGCATATCGCGATCTCCTTATTCCATGAAGGAATCATAGCATATAAAGAAGTTTCTTATAACTAAAATAGATCCTTCTGCAGATTATTTGATGGCTTTAATAATTCACAAAATCATGCAGACAATGGTGCCGGTATTAACAAAAACACTGGTTTTTTGACCTGCAAGCTCGCCTTTGTAATGGGACTCATACCCATGTTCACCAACAGGAATAATCTTAGATTTGCGGGGGATTATTATAAGAGCGCCTGCGTTAACGCGCAAATAAAGATCGCCTACCTCTTCTTTTTTGACTACAAGCTGTATTGTTCCTATATTCTTCAATATAGTATCCATAGAGGTAAACTCAGGTGGGTCTGCTTTGCCAATTTTAACTTCAATGTTGGGATGCTGCAGGCTATCGATATTGAGCTTAAAATTAATGCTTGCTCTTTCAGCTTCAACAAAAAGAGTAGATTCTCTTTTATAAACTTTCACTGGCTCCTCAGTAGTATCTTCATGAGAAGGAGAGGGAGTCTGAGGATTATATGGAGCGACTCGCGATTTTGTTTCATTTAAAACCACATTGCTAAGACTAACATCAGCTTTTATTAATGTTAAAAGCACATTAGCATCTCCTTTGAATGTTAAGAAATTGTATCGCAAGCTCCCATATTTGCAATAGCATTCAATAATGCTTTGAAAGTGTTGAGCTTTTATTCTCTTATCTTAACAAAGTACTTATCTACCCGCTACTGAAAATATATTACTTATTTTAAATTATAAAATATTGCAAAGAATTGCGCCGGCATCGACTAAAAGCTCAGTTTTTTGCCCTTTGAGCAAACCCTTGTAATGAGCTTCAAAGCCGGATTCATTATAAGGCGTGACTTTAATCAGGCTAGGGGTGGCAACAATGATACCGGCCTTAACCCGCATATAAAGATCACCCACTTCTTCTTTTTTAATGGTGAGTTGGATCGCCCCTACTTTGATTGCATAACTTTCTTTAACAGTAGCGAGAGCTGTAGACTCAATGCTACCAATCTTTACCTTTATGTTGGAATATTGCAGACTATCAATATCAAGTTTGAAATGAATATCTGATTTTTCTGCCTCTATAAAAAGGGTAGAACCCTCCCTATAAACCTTAACCATTTTAGAGTGTTTTTTATCATAGGAAAGTTCGCGAGAATGAGGATCATCGAATTCCCCCATTGTTTTCATTATATCCAGAACGCCTAGATTTAAACTGATATTAGCTTCGGTTAACGTTATAAGCACTTTAATATCCTATCGTAATAGATTTAGTACTCTATATTAGGAAAAATAGTTTTTCAAGAGTAATGGGTTATATAATATGGCAGATAATAGCCCCAGTTTCGACAATTAACACCGTATCCTGATGTTGTAATGCCCCTTGAAAAAAGGCTTCATAACCTTTGGATTTGTGTGGTATAACCTTAATCGAATCATCAGCTATAATGATGCCGGCAGTCACTCTCATATACAGACTGCCTATCTCATCCCTTTTTAAATGAAGCACAATGGCGCCTAGTTTAATATAGTTTTTATTCTTCCTTTTTGCCAGAGCTCTGGCCTCAATGGAGCCAGTCATTATCGTAAGATAGCAAGTTTGCAGATTATTAAGATTAAATCGCATGCTTATATCCGGGTCACTAGACTCAAGATAAAGGACTTCGTTTTTCTTGTGACTCACAAGTGAGGATTTATATTTGTCGTCAAATACTAAAGTAGGTAAATCCCCTGCGTTTGTCTGGATGATCTCAATGTTTCCCTGGTTTAGTATTATGTAATTAAATGCTTGTATACTAGCCATATATACCTTTGAACATCAAACTATCGGAATAGGGTATTTAACCCACGGGAGATCCCGTATGTGAAAGCTATATGCATAAATCAGAATTGCAAATAATTTACTTTCCAAATAAGATTAAGTTATAATGCAAAATCAGATAACACTAAGAAATCTAAGCAAATCTAAAAGTACTAGAGGACAAAACTCTATTCAAATGCATTTATCGATGATACTAATATAATAAATGATAACTAGGTTTTATTATAGTCTCGAATGCTCAATAAAATTAGATCATATCATGTTACGAGAAAAGCTAGACGCATCCTCAGTTTGCTGGCTAGTGCACTGTTTATGCTTGTTGTGACTGCAATAATGCTGGAAACAGGGCAGCGTACAGAGACCGTAAAGGTGGTGTCGAATGCCATTCATGCAATTGTATTGGGTCCGGGAATAGGTGAGTACACATATGAAACCAAACTTATAAAGGATAATAGAGGTGTCCCTTTAAATGCCTCTCGCACTGATAAAAGCACTCCAAATATCGTCGATCTTGTAAACAATTTGCAAGATAGCTATCCGAACTTAACTAAAATCAGCTTAATAGTCAGTTGGTATGCAGGTTCAACTAATATTGCCGAAGCTCATTTGGCGCCAATGGTTGAAAGCAAAACTGGCCCTGATTGGCAGGTTGGAGATTATACCCGCACAACAGCTGAAGTAACCAGCCCTGGTACTAAAGCTAAGCCAAACTCCAGTGGCACCCCAACTGATCAGTCTATTATTGACCTTTGCCTTCTTCTCAATAAGAGGGGGATAGCAGTTACGCTTTATCCCAACATTTTGATTAAAGATACTGACAGGCATTTGCAACAGACTATGACTTTTCAGAATGAGGATGATATCAAGGCTTTCTTTGATGATTATGAAAAGTTCATTATGCATTATGCGGCGCTCGAATACAAAGGTAAGCGGCTTAGCGAAAACATCAGTGCGATTATTATCGCCTCAGATATGAAGTTGCTGACAGATTATAAAAACGATCAGAATGAGTATGTGGCAGTCAATCAACTCATTAAACTGGCGGCAATGGTTAGGAATGAAGTCGGCTCTAAGGTCAAGATTTCTTATGCTGCAAACTGGTCAGAGTATCATCGTACAAATGATGACTGGTATAATTTGGACGCGCTTTGGGCTGATAAAAATATCGATTTTGTGGGTATCAATGCTTACTTTCCCATAACTGTGAATACTCCTGCCGACAAGGATATATCCCCGGAGGCAGTTGCTCAAGGCTGGAACAATCATGAGGATAATAATTCTGCTGTAGCTGATCAGGATTTGTTACCAAAGCCGGAAATTGCTATTAAAAATATTGAGGCATGGTGGAAAAAGCCCCATCAAAATCCCGATGGGAAAATGTCAAGCTGGAGACCCAAAATGAAACCAATAGTTTTTAATGAGGTTGGCTTTACCGCAATAGACCATACAAGTGACGACCCGGCTAAATCCCTTGGGGCATACAGCAAGGATAAAGGGCTTCCCAATGGCTCAAATGGCATAGTGGATCCTAAGTTTCAGTACAATGCAATTTTGGGCACAATACAGTTCACCGAGAGCCTGTTTGCGCAACCGGATAACGAAGGCATCCTGGAAGGTCTGTTTTGGTACAACATTGATCCTCGTGGACCTAGCCCGGATTGGATTCACAATCACGAACTGAAAGTTTCTGATTTAGAAAAAGGTTTTTTTCACAAGTTGCAGAAGCTTGATGCAAAAGATCTAGAAGAGTTTCCGGAATATGAGTTTTTCCAAAGTGAGCAATCGGTCATCGATATGTTCAGAAGTAAGCTGCGTAAAATGATGTACAGTACCTCAATGGGAATGCTTTTTTGAATCAACTAGCTTCCTGAAAAAATTTAGCATAACATGATTGCAAAATAATATGGTGACTGTATGAACTGGCTTAAGCAAATCTTCATTAAAAATAAGGTTTATTTGTTACTTCTTCTATTCATACTTATGGCGCACTTGCCGGTGGGGCTATATAAAATTGTAATAATTAAGCCTGCATTTATACTGATGACCATTTTCTTTTTCTCCATATTTAAAGAAACCAGGCCTAATCAATTGATACTTATTGTATTTGGTCTAATCGAAGACTTCCTTGGTTCATTCCTTATTGGCATCAGTTCCTTCAGCTATGTGCTTATTTCTCTTTGTGCCATCGCCAATACGCGTGGACTGTTGCAGCAGCGCTTTAACGTTGTCTGGATTGTACTTGCACTTTCCCTGGCTATTGTCTATTGCCTAAATGCAATTGCCCTTAGCGTCTATATGCAGGGTAATTATTTTACCCATGACTTGTTTGTAGAGTATTTGGCAAGTATCCTCTTGTATCCATTGCTTCATCTAGTTTACCTTAAGAAAATAAACTGGTTTCGCTACTGATGCGCGATGAAATAAAGAAATTAAAGCTATTTAGCCGCAGGTCAGTTGTGCTGGGCGGCATTAAACTTGCTTTGATATCTACGGTATTAGGCAGATATTATTACCTGCAAATCATGAAGTCAGATCGTTATAGTACTCTTTCCGATAAAAACCGCATCAAGCTTATTATTTTACCAGCACCCCGCGGTCGTGTAGTTGATAAGGATAATAATGAGATTTCAGCTACATCAACTCATTTCCGTCTGACTATTAATCCCTTGTACACCAGAGAGGCAAAGGAAATTATTCCCGAAGTGGAGAAGATCCTCGGCCATTCTTTATATATCTCCGATGAAATCCTGCGGCGCAGATTGCTTAAGCGTACCCGGAATGAACCCCTGGTGCTTGAGGAGAATATCTCCTGGCAGGATATGGCAAAAGTCTCTGAGAACAATCACCTCATTGAACCGGTAGAAGTGATTGAAGGTATTTCCCGCACTTATAATAATGGAGAAGCCTTTGCCCATATCCTCGGATATATTGGCAGCCCCAATGAAAAAGAAATGGAAAGCCTGGATCTTCCGAAGTTTGGGGATTTGAGAATTGGAAAGAGCGGGCTGGAAAGAGTATTTGATCAGCAGCTTCGTGGTACGCCCGGCTATAAAAAAGTAGAAGTGGATGTGCATGGCCAGTTTGTGCGGGAAATTTCCCGGCAGGATGCTGTGCAGGGCGAACAGTTGCAGCTTACTATCGACTCCAGCTTGCAGGAGTTTGTCCACGCAATACTAAGTAAACGCGCGGCCGACGCCGCAGTTATTGTGCTCAACGCAAAAACCGGTTCAGTGCTTGCTCTCCACTCCACACCTTCATTTGATCCCAATCAGTTTGCCGATGGTGTTACACAGGAATACTGGGATGAGATCACTAGCAATTCCGGTAACCCACTGATCAATAACGCAGTTTCTAGTCCTTACCCCCCAGGCTCTACCTTCAAGCTGGTTACAGCATTATCCGGGCTGATCAATGGTATTGATCCTGAAAAGAAAGTTTTATGCACGGGTTCTTATAGTTCCGGCACCCGGAGTTTTCGTTGCTGGAACGCAAACGGTCATGGTTATTTAGGCATGAAGGATGCAATCGCTCAATCCTGTAATCCCTATTTTTATACGATCAGTCAAAGTGTAGGTATTAACAAAATTGCACAGGCAGCGAGAATACTGGGTTATGACCACAAAACCGGCATCGAGTTGCTTGATGAGCATAAAGGTCTGATCCCGGATACTGCTTGGAAGAAAGAGCGTTACAAGGAGAATTGGTATCCGGGTGACACTATCAATGCCTCAATCGGGCAGGGCTACGTGCTTGTCACTCCGATTCAGCTGGCTATTTCTACCGCGCGCATTGCTACAGGAAAGCTGATTTACCCAACTCTGTTGCACAACCATGAAGAGGTTCATCCCTCTGAACTCAATGGTGTAAGCAAGGAGCAGCTGGATATCATTAGAGAAGGTATGTATCGGTGTGCCAATCAACCCGGCGGTGTAGTTTTCCGGCACCAGATGTCGATCGGAGACTTTACTGTGGCTGGCAAAACCGGTACCGCACAGGTTGCAGATATGAAGCTAAAGGATAAAGGGCGAAAGTTTAAGCACCACGCTCTGTTTACCAGTTATGCCCCCACGCATGACCCGCAGTATGTGGTGACAGTGGTGGTTGAGCATGGGGAAGGCGGGTCAAAATCAGCGGCTCCCATAGCAAAACAGATTTATTTAAAGCTCATGGGCAAGCCAACTGAAATCGATGCAGTTAATAATATTGTCGATGAAGATGCTTAAAATATGAATTTAACTATTAATTTCCACGATTATTTGCTAATATTGGCGTTTTAGTTATTGTTTAAATTTGAGATGGGCTTACATTATGAGAACATGTACGACAATATTTACTCCCCCCAACCAGACATTTTATGATCTTATATTTGGGCCCACAATAATTGCAATTAAAAGGGGTAAGTTGCTTGGTTGTTTAGAGCAAAATATCAATAGCAACCATATGCTCCAGCTGGATACACCCAGCATAATAGGCGATCTAATACTATTGAATCCTGAGGTGCTCGTAAATCCTTATATGTATTTTACACATACTCAAAATATTAATAGCATAAATGACTTTTCATTTTTGAGTACCTACGATAAATCGCTGCATGCTGTTGTTATGTCTACCTGTTACCGGATGCTTCAGATCATATCGCTAAGTTTGCAGCACAGAATTGCGTTATCCCGTCTCAATAAGAATGCTAAGTTCATATACACAGGAATTGTATCAATTTTGCCAATTTACGTGATGGCGTTCCTAGGTTTCAATTCAATTGAGTTGGGAATGATGTCATTACTAGTCAGCGTATCCCCTTATATATTGAGCAACAATTGGTCAAATAGAATCAGAGAAATCGATTTAGTTTCAACTACCAAAGAATTTGTTTTTAAAAACGCTCTTCTGAATAATTGCCTAAGTTCAATCAGGAACGTAACCAGTACTTTGCTAGTGGGAGTTGGGTTTGGGTTGCTTTTTTCTTTCTTTAGTTATTACTTTAAGGATCCCAGGTTCTCGGTCGTTGTTGATGAAGCTTATGTCATACGTCATGATATTCAAATATGTAGACTTTCATCAAACTCAAATCAGCTATATGGCCTATCAGTATTAACTCATACTCATTGGTTAACCCAGATGTTTTTCTTACAAGCCAGCTGGTGTCTGGGTAGATTGGCTATAGATTTAGGGATAGGCTTATTGAATAAACTCAATATTATCCCTGATGCCAGAGATCTTTTCTACAATCAAACTTTCAGGAAGAGTAGCGTGAGTTTGCAGGCTTTAGCTCCTAAAGAAAGTATACAGCCAAACAAGAAAAGACCAGTTGCACCTGTTTCATATTCTGAATATACCCCGGCTAATCCTAAGATTCGGAAAGCAAAGGGTAAAAAGTTTGAGCCAGCACAACAGCCTGATGATGAGGCTTTACCTGGAGTAGCGACTGCAGTGAATAGAGATTTGCCGATTATCCAGGTTCCAGACTATCCTTTCCAGCCTTTGGTACCTTTTTATCCGGCACCACAATCTGTACCAACCTATGGGGTGGTAGCAAATACAAAGTGCCGACAGTTCGACCTTTTCTCCAGGTTATTACAAAATGCTGCCAACAGTGTTGCAAATGCAGATGGAGCTATTGAATGTTTAGATACTGCTACACAAGTATATGCAATTAGGCGGCCAAAATTGGATACCAGACTTCTTGGGCAAAAAGCCACAGGGCAATCAGCAGTGGTTAACGTATTAAAGCGTCTATACGGATATGAAAGAGCTTGGCTAGTTGAAGAAATGGACATTCCTTCAGTTGTGCCTTTTGCAAAAGAAACTAATCATGCTCGGTACAGTGATGCAGTTGCGAGTTTCGGCAGGGCGACCTAAGCAAGAGACATAAGGATTTCTTGACTAATCTATTAATTTTTATTATAATTGCCGGTAAATTAATTATATAATTAAGGTCGAATCATGAAAACCTGTACACCGATATTTACACCGAGTAATAATATTTTTGGTTATCTACTTGAGCCTACGATAATCAGTTCGCCGAGCGATGATCTGGTTGGTTATTTGAGGGATAAAATAAATAGCAACCACTGGCTGCCAGTAATAGGAAATAACGAATTCCTTGATATGTTGTCTGCTGCGGAAACAAATTCAGCTACTCAATCAGATTATACTAAAGCAATAGATCACGCTATAAACAAGCGTATGGCTTCGGCTTATAATGTAATGAGTGTCTTTGATAAATTCCAGCATCTAATGGTTCTATCTGCGTGCTATCGGATGCTTCATATCTTATCAATTAGCTTACAGCATAAGATCGCTTTATCTAACTATAGGAAATCTACAAAATTCATTTTAACTGCATTTACCGCATTAGCACCATTCGCTATAATGTCTTATATGGGCTATATTTCTACTGAATTAGTCATAGTGTCATTATTAACCAGTCTATCTCCTTATGTATTAAGCAATAAGTGGTCAAATAAAATAAGAGAAATAGATTTAATATCCACTACTAAAGAATTTATTTTTAAGAACTCTTTGCTTAATTGTTGCTTAAGCTCACTTAAGAACATCAGCAGCACTTTGCTTCTAGATTTAACCGGACTGTTTTTATCCTCGGTCTATTTCACTTCAAGTGATCCACAAGAATTTAAGTCCTTAGCAAATGCTTTCACCATCCGTCACAATGTTGAAGTATGTAGATTTACACACCTAGAATATGAATCGTCATATAGCTACTCGGTTTTAACACCAGCACATTTTGTAACCCGCTTACTGATGTGTGAAGCGGGATGGTGTTTAGGTCGGTTAGCAATAGACTTAGGAATGGGTTTGTTACAAAAAGTCAATATTATCAGTGATGCTAGAGATCCTTTCTATAATAGCACATTTAAAGGGCGAGCTCAGAAGCCAGCACATGCGCCAACCCAGCCAGCTGCTAGGAAACGACTAAAAGGTAAGGAGAGACGTGAGGGTGAGGAAGCTCCTGAATCCCATCAATATGCCTTACCACAGCAAAGCAATAGGAGGGTTAAGAAACAAAAACCAGTAGCTCCTCAGGCTGAAACTAAACACTTACCTCAACATGTAGCGCGAGCTAATGAGGATTTGCCTGTAATTCGGGTTCCTGATTACACCGACCAGCCTTTGGTTCCATTTTATCCTTTTGCGCAATCTGAGGCAACCTATGGGGTGGTGGCTAATCCTAAAGCCCGCCACTTTAATGAGTTCACAACAACTTTAAATAGAGCTCATAATGAGGTAGCAAATCCAAATGGCTATGTTGAATGCTTGGATCCAGGAAAACAGGTGTTTTCACTTAGGCCTAACCTTGATGCCAGACTACTTGGTCAAAAGGTGACTGGGCAAGAAGATGTAGCTTACGCATTAAATCGTGTTTATCCCTATGAAAGAGCTTGGGTTGCTATGGATAAAATACAAGAAACAATTGGTACCCTTACGGTAGTTCCATTTAGCAAACAAACTAATCACAGTAACTATCCCAGAACATTGGCCCTCTTTGCTTAGCCGGGTTTAATGCTCTTGCCCTTTGCCTTTGACCGGAGTGGCTTGTGTAACTTGTTCAGTATGAGAAGCTGCCTTTGGTGAGCCTTTAACTGGTGATGACTTAGTCACGTGCTCTGTATGCGAAGCATGAGAAGCTGCCTTTGGTGACTCTTTAACCGGAGTAGTTTTTGCTACCCGCTCAGCATGAGAAGAAGCTTTTGGTGAGTCTACATAATGTATGGCTACAGGTTTTACCAGATCTGCAGCATAATCTTTTGGATCTTGGCCATTAATTTTTATATTATATTTTGCAGCATTTTCAATGGCATACTCTATTGGTGAGAGGTTCCCTATTCTCATACCCTTATCAACGGCATATAAAGTCGGATCTTGCTTATTAATGGTTACTCCATAGCATATTGCATATATAATTGGCTCTAACCCACTAATTTTAATGTTGTTTAATACGGCATATTCTATTGCTGAGAAATCTCCAATTTTCACAGACCCTCCATAAGCATACAAAGTTGGATCTTTGCCATTAATTGTAACGCCTTTTTTCATAGCATATGGAAGTGCACTCTCGCCATTAATTTCTATATCATTTACAACGGCATATTCTATCATGGTTTTACCGTAATACGTATGTATGTCGTGCAGAGCTAAAATTGGGTCCAGATCATTAATTTTAATTTTTATACCCTTTCCAATCTGCTCTAGAACAAATTCTATTGGATCTTTGCGAGTATAACTTGTTTGAGTGCTCATGTCATCATAGTCATAACTCTCCTCGGTTTGTAAAATGTTTAAGCTATTCTTGATTGCATATATAATTGGGTCAGTATCGTTAATTTTTAAACCTTTTGTCATCGCATATTCTATTATGTCTAATCCTTCAATTTCCAAACCAATATCTTCGCGATATTTGATCAAGTCACTATCGTTGATTTTAATACCATTTTTAATTGCATAATCTACTGGATCTAATGTACCAATTTTTTCGTTATGGATTTTTAGATATATAATAGGGTCTTTGCCGTCAACTTTAATGCCATTGTTAACTGCATAGAGTATTGGATCTAATCCATCAATTTTCCTATTTTGTTTTCTTAAATATAAAATAGCATCTTGGTAATCAACTTTAATGCCATTTTTAATCGCATACTCTATTGGATCTAATCCATCAATTTTCCTATTCTTGCTTTTTAAATATAAAATGGCGTCTTGGTAATCAACTTTAAATCCATTTCTGGCTGCGAACTCATATGCATCTGCTACATTTGAACCATCAATTTCAATGTTGCTTTGGTATGCGTATAATATCGGATCCTGCCCCTTTATCCTTATACCTTCTTTGGCTGCGTAAAATATTGGACTTTTCTTATCAATCTTAATGTTGTTTTTTAGAGCATATTCAATCGGTGGCATGCCACCAACTGTGCAATTATTTTCAGCTGCATATACAATCGGATGTTTCCCATCCATTTTAACAAGCCATTCTCCATCGCTCCATCCTGTTGTAGGCTCTTGGCCATTCTTCTTTGTTATTTCTATGAGTTCAACAAGGTCTCTAAATTCTTTTAAGGCTACCCGATGAGCCTTAAACCTTGCTAAAATGTGGCCTTCTAATTCAGTATAGGCAGCATCCAAACCAGTCGCTTTAACAATATAATAGCTTTTAGATTTCGAGTTGTAGTCTAAATTATCAGTAAACTCCGGAAATGATAAGCCTCGCGGATCAAATCCCATTTGCTTTAATTCGTATAGACGCGATTTTATAAGATCAGCGATATATTCTTTCTTGAGCATGAGAATTTGATCAAAAGCTTCCCGGAATTCTTTTATATTAATACTTATGTTTCCTTTATATTCATATTTCTTGCAACCAACATTAAAATTGGTCCACATATCTTCACCATTAGTAAATAACATTGTAGTTGACCAGCCATGATCAATTTTAGCAAAAACACTTTTTTTGACTCCTAGCTCTTCCTCGGTCATAACCCCAATATTGCCAGCATGTCTATCTTGTTCGCCGCCAGCTAATAAAGCAGCTATCAGTTTTGCAGCTCCTTTCACACCTGTTAACGTTGTATCGCCAAATGACACTTTTGAAGGATCAGTATCTTCAGTATATTCTGCTACGGTTTTAAATTCAGGAAGAAATTTTGAGCGAAAAAGTGCTTCTTGAGGATCAGGATTTACAACTACGGCTAAAGTAGGTGTGCGGTTATAAAGAATTCTTTCATAAAATAGTGCCATCAAATATTCATAAAAAAAGGTTGTCGTATTATTCCGATCTCTGTTAACAGTATCTTTACCTGCTGGGTCAAATTTGCCTTTCTTAATTTCTCTACTGTAGATTTCTAGCGGGTTGAATTTCTTTATTCTCGTCTTCTCTGATGGTAGACGACTGGTAACATCAGTCATGAATGATTCTACTGCAGCAATTCCAAGTGTTTCAAATTGATCATCACTCTGAATATTTCCTTTTAATTTGATAGCATCAGTTAAAGCTATTATTGGATCAGTCTCATAGCCAGTCACGCCAGATGCTGTTATGGCAGCGGCTATTTCCCCATTTTTATAATCTGGACTCAGTTGTTCAAAAATCTCTTTACATTTCTCCACTCTTTCTGCAAAAGTGTATTGTCTAATATTAGGGACTTTGGATGCTTTTTTAACCATAAAAGTTTCGGTATTTATGTCTCCTGGCTTTGAGGGGCGTGTTGCTAAATAGCCTGTTGAGACACCTTGTGTCTTGCTATCTTCGCCCAAGCTTGTAAATGCTGATCTATCATCAGGTAATCTGTCTCTATGTAATTTTGAAATAGCATCTACGGAATCTTTATGCTTTTCTACAAACTTTCTGCGCTTTTCTGCCAATTGCTCCTTAAGCTGCTTCTTAATCATATATTCGGCTTCTTTAGAGACATTGGATAGATGCTCAGCAACTAAAGGCACAACTTCAGGGTTTGATAAAGCACCCTGTGTTTTAACAAGTACACTCTGATAGTCAAGTTTATCTTTCTCCGCAGATTGATCATACTCAATCTTAATATTAGCACTTACTATTTTATCTATTTCACGAAGTGTTTCTGTGACATTTGATTGAAATTCATGATAGCTAATCTTAATTCCGAGCTTAGTTTCCAATACACCACGTATATACATGGTTACTGCATGCAAGTCATCCTCGCTAAGAGGAGCCGAAGCTGCTTCTGGAGTTTTATCTTTATGATATGCTAAAATCTCGGTTACCGCCTCATCTCTAAAAACATTTTCTAATAGCCATGATGGTGAACCTTTCATATCGTTCCCTAATTCGTTGATATTTTAAGGTTACCATTTAGATATTAATTAAAGGTTAATTTAGCCAAATTCATAAGTACTAATCAAGGTTTTGCGCAGCTCAAGGTCAAGCCTGTGTTCCACCACTTTTCTTGCACTCATATGAGCATGGATAATCGCGAGCTCTCCTGCATGCGGGTAGTCAACGATGATTGCCAGATGCTGAGGGTTGTTATCAAAGCTGAGGAGGGCGAGTTGTCCTATACCTGGCTGCTGACACGCAGTTAAGTGATTGTTGAGTTCTTGCAGTAAAATAGTGCCATCATGGATTAAATGATAGTTGTTGCGGTCGAGATCAACTAGGGGTTGGCCGTAACGGGTTTTTAAGTCGAGTTCGGCCGCTACGCCTATAATCAGGCCGAGGCAGTCGCAACCAATTTGTTTAGAGCGGCCATGGCGATGAAACGGCGTGCCCAGCCACTGCCTGGCTACAGTGCAGATAGATTGAGTCATATGGGGATGTTAATTAGAGATTATAGTTAGGATGGAAAAATCGACAAGGTACAGTTGCTGTGCCTCCGCAATTTACTCTGAAATGCGCCAAATTTCCGTCATCGCGAGGAGCTTTGCTCCGTGGCGACCCAGTTGCGAGGCTGGAGTGAATTATGTGAATATTGTGTAAACGTTAAGACTGGGTTGCCGCGCCCCAAGTGGGGCTCGCAATGACGAGTAGTGGGCAGACTTCTCGATTCTGAGTTTTTAAGTGTCACACTAAAAAAGCAAGTACGCAAATGTTAATATATTAAATTTTAAATATCTATAGCACCCAGCGTAAAATGAACAAAGCGGCTATGGCTCCTACACCAATACCAAACGCAAGAAAGCGAAGAGGGGTGGACTTTGTACTTGCTACTATATTGCGGGTTTCTGCATCTACCCTAAGTTTATTGTTGGTTAAAGCCGTCTCCATCCTCGCGATAATATTATCAATGCGCACAAAGGCATGCGGTAATTCCTTGGCGGTAAGTTTAATCTTCTCGCTGAAATTTTTGAACTTGCCCTTAATGCCAAAGTTATCACCCGCCCACTCCTTAATCCAGGGTTCTGCAAGCTTCCACATATTGACTTCCGGGTAGATGCTCATGCCGACACCCTCGATAGTCACCATGGTTTTCTGTAGCAAAAGCAGCTGGGTCTGAGTTTCCATCTCAAAAGTTTTGGAGACTTCAAATAACTGTTTAAGCAGGCGCCCAATTGAAATGCGGTGCACCGGCAAGCCGACTATGGGCTCACCTATGCTCCGAAGCGCAAGTGCGAACAATATTCTATCCTGAGTTAAAGGCACATAGCCCGCGGAGAAATGAATATCTGACACCCGCTGATAATCCCTAGTAATAAAACCATAGAGGATCTCAGCAATATAGAGGCGGTCAGAGTGATCGAGAATTCCAATAATGCCAAAATCAACCAGGGCGATGTTGCCATCAGCGTCGACAAAGATGTTGCCAGGATGGAGATCGGCGTGAAAAAAACCGTCGCGGTAGGCTTGATTGAAGAAAGTTACCGCCAGCCTTTTGGCAATTTCATGCAGGTCATGTCCGGCTTCGATCAGCTTGTCCCGATCATGTATGGCTATGCCGTCCACCCACTCCATAGTCAGCACCCGTTTGCCTGTGTATTGCCAGAAGATCTTGGGAATGCGGATGTTGCTATCATCCTTGCAATTCTCCCGGATTGTATCGGCTGATGCTCCTTCAAAGCGCAAGTCCAGTTCAAATTTTATGGTGTCAGCCAGAGTTTTTATAACTTCCTGCGGCTTTAGCCTTGATGTACTACGGAAAAACACTGAGATAATATCTGCGATAAATGTGAACAATTTCAGATCTTTGGCAAATTTACGTTCGATATTTGGGCGCAAAACCTTTATCGCAACTACATCACCTTCCAGGGTGACTGCTTTATGCACCTGAGCGATGGAAGCAGCTGCAATAGGTGCAGGAGATATCTCCTTAAAATTCTGCTTCAGAGTGCCCTGCAGTTCGGTTTCTATACTCTTTTTCACTTCGTTAAAAGAAAATGGCGGTAGCCTATCCTGTAGCTTGGAAAGTTCTTCCGAAAAGATATCTCCGGTTAAGTCAGGTCGAGTAGATAATATCTGGCCGAGCTTAATAAAGCTGGGGCCCGAATACTGTAAAGCCCGAACGATAGCTTGGCTAAGCCGTCTTTCAGTATTGATTTTACTGTTTTTAGAAGTGGAAAAATGCCTCACAAACGCCAGTTTGAGAAAACGATAAGGGATGCCAAAATAAACGCAAATGGCCGCAAGCTTAATTAGCCTGAGAGTATTGATTAAAAATTCAAACATTATAAATCATTGAAAAGACGCTGCCTCTGAAAATACAGCAATATCATGGTTATTATCAAGTAAGAGTTTGTAAGTATTTCTTAGGCGGTTTGAGCTTTATTGTTTTGGATCTCTTTTTTTAAGTCAGATATTTTTTCTAAAGTTATACCGGTAGACTTTGCAATCACTTTAATATCAAGTCCCTGGGACAACATGTTTTTTGCTACTATTTCAATACCTTCCACTCTTCCTTTTTCCACTCCTTTTTTCTCACCATCTTCATAGGACTTCTCCAAAGTCAACATATCAGCTTCGGCAAGCAGTCTGGCTCTAATATACGCATCGTACTCAGCCTCAGTCCAGTTAAACTGTTCCAGGGTATTATAGGCCTGTAAGATCATCTTATCCTTTATTTCCTTTGGCGGCGCTTTATCTTTTTGCGACTTTGCCAGAAAATAAAGCCAGTAGTCTTCTAAATTCTTTAGCTCTTCTTTTTTCTTGGTGAACTTTTTTAATTCAATAAACACATAGGTTAGCTCATATAAATGCTGCTGGTTGGTCTCGTCCTCCCTAGTCCTATGATAGCTAATGCAATTCACATCATCAGAGAATAAGTTGGAGTTGGTCATAGCGATAATGATCATAGGTATTATGCCATTATGCCATTCTCCGATGTTTGATTGTGATATGTAGGCATGAGAGGCATGGCTAGGTATTATTTTAAATAAATGCGGCTGTCTATTGAATATTTCTACAATATAGATTTTCCCGCTTTCATCTTTGCACCTTAAGTCAAATATACTATATCTTCCCTGACCTAAATTCGGTATTTCTTTCTGAGATATAAAATCTAGTTCGACTATTCTCAAACCCTTAGGTCGGCGTAGAATTGTATTTAAAAAATCCTTCAATATTTCTTTGTGCTGAAACACCTTTTGGAAGGCGATATCATTAGTAGGGTCTAAATATCTTTGCAGTGACATCATAGTGCACCCAAACTCAAATTTACGCATCATTATACTACAGAATTTGCCCTTAAGCTATACTTTCTGCTTTTATAAATCCTTATTGTATCTTCGCTAGCGCTATCATATTATCTGAAAGATAAAATTATTTAATTATTCTATATGAATAAAAATAAAGAGAACTTGCTTTGTATTGGGCTAATGAGCGGAACTGCGTGCGACGGTATTGATGCTGCGCTGATTGAAACAGATGGCAAAGAATTTATAAAAGCCGGGATGGGTTTGACTATCGAGTATACGCAAGATTTTCGCAATCAGCTTATAAGACTTATGAAAGGTGAATATGGCCATTTCTTGCAGTTAGAGAAGCAGCTCACCGAGCTTCATTGCGAGGCTGTACAAGCTCTCTTGAAGAAGGCGGAGCTTAAACCCAGAGATATCGACTTGCTTGGCTTCCATGGGCAAACTGTGGTTCACAAACCAGCTGACGGTATTACCTGGCAGATCGGTAATATTCAGGGGCTCGCCCACAGCACTGGCATCAACACAATCGGCGATTTTCGCAGTCGCGATGTGAGCGCAGGCGGGCAGGGAGCGCCTTTGGTTCCCATTTACCTCAAACACCTAACAGAGAAAATGCCCAAGCCGTTGATGCTTGTCAATATTGGCGGAGTGTCTAACATATGCTACTTGGGTGAGAATTCGATTTTGGCCTTTGATTCAGGGCCAGGAAATGCGCTTATTGATGACCTTATGCAGAAGCATTTTCAACTTCCAGTTGACAGAAATGGTGACACTGCTCGCAGCGGAAGTATAGATAATAACCTGCTGCAGGAGTTGTTGGCTGATGATTATTTTAGCCAAAAGCCCCCTAAGTCATTGGATAGAAATCGTTTTTCCAATAAGAAACTCGATGGTATCCCCGCAAAAAATGCGCTCGCAACTGCTACTGAATTTACTGCAATAGCCATTGCCCGGAGTCTGGAGCATTGTGAAGGCACTCCGAAAATGCTTATCGTATCAGGTGGGGGAAGGAAGAATGCCTTCATGATGGAAAGACTGCAGGCGCATCTTGGGGCAATCCCAGTACAAAAATGCGATGCGCATAACATTGATGGTGATCTTCTGGAAGCTCATGCATTTGGATATCTTGCAGCACGCTCCTATCGAAATTTGCCGATTAGCTTTCCTGAAACTACGCGGACTCGCCAACCGCTATCTGGCGGCGTCTTCTGTCGCGTTTCAGCTTCCTAGGCATAGGATTGGTGCTGATGCGCGGCTTAATATAACTATCTATAGCCGATTTGAGATCCTCAAGCTTAGTAGTGTAAAAGTGATCGGCTCCATTAATCGGGCAATACTCTACATTGGAGTTACGTTGCTTGTCGAGCTTTTCGAAAAGGTTATAAGCTACAGGCTCAGGAACAATTTCATCAGCTGTGCCTTGAATGATCAGGCCTTGAGCCGGGCAGGGTGAAAGGAAATTGAAATCATATTTGTTGGCTGGTGGTGAAATCGCTATAAAGCCCAAAATTTCAGGCCTGCGCATTAGCAGTTGCAATGCAATCCAGGCACCAAAAGAAAAGCCCGTAACCCAACAGCCAGAGGCATCAGGGTTTTGGAGCTGAAGCCAGTCTAGTGCCGCAGCAGCTGCCATAAGCTCGCCGACGCCATGGTCGTAGGCACCCTGGGAATTACCAACGCCAGGAAAATTGAAACGCAGCACTGAAAACTTGTTATCTGAAAGCGTGTGAAAAGTATTATATACTACCTTATTGTTCATGGTACCACCATGAAGTGGGTGAGGATGTAATACCAGAGCAATTGGGGCATTCTTTTCTTCGCTTTGATGATAGCGTGCTTCTAATCTACCTTCAGGGCCATTAAAAATTATTTCCGATACCATTAGTGCCTCAATTTAAATTTTGATAATAGTTTACTTGTCTAGTAGGTTATTATATCTTATAATCACTATCGCAATATGTGATAATAGCAGATTGTCAATAAAAATGGAAGTCAAATATGTTGCTGACTACAAAAGGCAGATACGCTGTGATGGCTATGGTTGATATCGCGCTTCGCGGTAATAGTTCGCCTGTTATTTTGGCTGGCATAGCGGAAAGACAGGGGATTGATCAGGGGTATCTCGAGCAGATATTTATCAAACTAAAAAAGTCGGGATTAGTTGCGGCTGTAAGAGGACCAGGCGGCGGCTATAAACTTGCCAAGCTAAGTACTTCTATAAAAATCAGTGAGATAATGAAAGCTGTTAATGAAAATATGAAAATGACCCGTTGCTCTAATGATAAAAAAGCGGGATGCCTAAATGAAGGAGCGCGCTGCGCTACACATCACCTTTGGGATCAGATGGGCAAACATATTGATTCATTTTTAAGTTCAGTAAGCCTTGAAGATGTTTGTAAACGCAATGTAACCTCTTTTAACGAGGTGCATTATGTTAAACCCTAAGCAAATTTATTTTGACTATAATGCTACAGCGCCTTGTCTTACGCCTGTTAAGGAAGCAATGTTTGACATTATGAGCAATCCGTTGAACCCGTCTTCACTCCATACATATGGAAGGAATTCTCGATCTATTATCGACACAGCCAGATCCCGAATCTCACAATTACTAGGTGCTTCAGACGACTACCAGGTTATTTTTACTTCGACCGGTACTGAATCCAATAACACAGCTCTGTTGGGCATGCGAGGCTATAAGTTGCTAACTTCAGAAGTTGAGCATCAGTCGGTGTTAAAAGTGGTTGGAAAAGGAGAGATCACTGTTGATAAAAATGGGATAGTTGAAATGGATGTGCTTGAGCACCTACTTGCTACTGCGAATCAGCCTGTGTTGGTATCCATTCAGTTTGCTAATAGTGAAACTGGAGTTATCCAGCCTATTGCCGATATTACAAAGCTAGTTCACAAGTACAATGGGTTGATGCATACCGATGCTGCACAGGCATTTGGGCGAATTCCATTTTCAGTTTCTGAGTATGATATAGATTTATTGACGATTACCGGGCATAAGTTTGGCGGGCCAGTTGGTGCCTCCGCTTTAATACTCAAAAAAAATCTGCCTTTGCAACCATTGATGCAGGGTGGCGGTCAGGAAATGCGTTTTCGTTCAGGCACGCAGAATGTTGTAGCTATCCATGGTTTTGGAATGGCAGCGGAAATAGTTGCTAGCACTATGAATAACTTTGCTTACGTCGGTGAGATCAGAGATTATATTGAAGAGGAGATTATTAAAATTGCTCCGGAAGTGACCGTATTTGGTAAAAATGCTCCCCGGCTTCCTAATACCAGTTCCATATCTATGCCGGGAATTAGCAATGAAACTCAGGTCATATATTTTGATATTAATGGGATTGCTGTCAGCTCTGGCTCGGCATGCTCTTCTGGCCGGGTTGATCTGCCATATGTACAAATGGCAATGGGATATAGCGAAGAAGTAGCGCGCACATCCTTGCGTATTAGTCTAGGCATAAATAATACCATAGTAGAAGCTAAAGAATTTATAGTGCTTTGGAAGCAACTGTATTTGAAATCTAATGAATTAATAAAGGCAGCATAATGACGCATGAACAAGTAAAACTACCGGTCTATATGGATTATCAGTCAACTACACCTCTTGACCCCAGGGTGTTTGAGGAGATGGTACCATACTTCTCTGAGAAGTTTGGCAATCCTCATTCCCGAAGCCATCAGTTTGGCTGGGAAGCAGAAGAAGCAGTTGAGGATGCGCGAAAGCAGGTTGCTGGTCTTATCAACGCGGATCCTCGTGAAATTATATTCACATCCGGCGCTACCGAGTCAAATAACCTTGCGATCAAAGGTGTTGCGCATTTTTATAAGAAGCAAAAGGATCATATCATCACTGCAGTGACTGAGCATAAATGCGTGCTTGATACCTGTAGACATTTGGAGCAGGAAGGTTTTAAAGTGACCTATCTTCCGGTTGATGCCCAGGGATTTATCAATCTGGAGGATCTAAAGTCAGCTATAACAGAGAAAACTGTTTTAGTATCGATTCTCGCAGTTAATAACGAAATTGGTACCATTCAGCCCCTTAAGGAAATTGGTAAAATCTGCCGTGAGCGCGGAGTGTTTTTTCATACTGATGCCGCTCAGGCTTATGGCAAAATACCACTGGATGTAAAAGATATGCAAATAGATTTGATGAGTATTTCCGGGCATAAAATCTATGGACCTATGGGGATAGGTGCTTTATTAGTCGGACGTAATCCACGTGTTCGGCTGGAAGCGTTGATCAATGGTGGTGGGCAGGAAAGGGGAATGAGGTCAGGCACTCTTCCCACGCCGATGATAGTTGGCCTGGGTGCTGCTACCCGCATTGCAAAAGAAGAGATGAGTGCGGAGCACAAGCGCATTAAAGCGTTGAGTGATAAGTTCATCAATGCTATTCTTGCTATCCCACATACTCATCTAAATGGTGATAGAAATATCCGCATACCTGGTAACATAAATATTAGTTTTGCTGGAATTGAAGGAGAGTCAATGATTGGTGCTATTAAGAATATTGCTGTTTCTTCGGGGTCAGCCTGTACATCGGCTTCGCTTGAGCCTTCGTATATCCTGCGCGCGATTGGAGTGGATGAGGAGCTCGCCCACACATCGATTCGATTTGGTTTCGGCCGATTTACTACAGAAGCGGAAGTAGATTATGCAATAGACTGTCTTACTAAAGCAATTACAAGATTGAGGGAACTCAGTCCACTTTGGGAAATGATGGAAGAAGGAATAGATATAAAGCAGATTAACTGGGCAGCTCACTAGAAATATTATAAAGAGGAAACAATGGCATATAGTAAAAAAGTTATAGATCACTATGAAAACCCCCGCAATGTTGGTTCATTTGCTAAGGATGAAGCGAATATTGGCACCGGTCTGGTTGGGGCACCTGCGTGCGGAGATGTGATGAAACTGCAGATTAAGGTTAACCCTGAAACCGGCATCATTGAAGACGCCAAGTTTAAGACCTTTGGTTGCCTTTCGGCTATTGCAGCAAGCTCATTGGCAACGGAGTCGCTTAAAGGCAAAACTTTAGCTGAGGCTAAGGCAATTAAAAACACGGATATTGTTGAGGAATTGTCGTTGCCTCCAGTTAAGATACACTGTTCGGTTCTGGCAGAAGATGCAATTAAAAAGGCAATTGAAGACTTCCAGGAGAAGGTTGCCAATGGCTAAGCCGATTATTTCGATAACTGAGGCTGCTGCTGAACGGGTAAAACACCTGCTTGCCAAACGCGATAAGCCTTCTATAGGCATACGGGTAGGCGTGAAATCCGGCGGCTGCTCTGGACTGGCCTATACCTTTGAGTATGCTGAGAAGAAGGAGCAGTCTGACGAAATGATATCGGATAAAGGGGTCAATGTTTTGGTTGAGCCCAAAGCGGTGATGTATATCATCGGCACCACATTGGATTTTGTTGATGAGAAAGTGCGTTCAGGTTTTGTCTTCATCAACCCCAATGAAAAAGGCAACTGCGGCTGCGGCAAGTCTTTTTATACGTAATAAGGCTCCTGGTGGTTATCAATCAGGATGGACATTTGAGAAAACGCTCCTTCTATATCAGTAGCAGTTGCATCAGATATATTTTCAAATGCATCAATTTTGCTGCATACATGCAGAGAGTGCTTAAGAAGGTTTTGATGAAATTTGTCTTTTCCAATGCTCTCATTGGAAAGCTTTTTTGTATCTATTATTCTTGAATAAATACCTAATGAGGCGCATCCTACAGTTGCTATAGCGAGAGCACCAGCTGGAGACAATGAAGGCTCATTTTTTTGAATAATTTGATTTACTGTTTCGTAACTTAAATCTGGCGTTTCAGCTTTTAAACTCAACATTTCTTTGAACAAATCTGCTGCGGTTTTTGGTTCGGGTTTGATTAATGAATCAGTATAGCTATCCACTTTACCAATAAGCAATAAAAGCTTGCCGATTATGACATTGTAGGGGTTTTTCTCAACTTCTACAATGGTAGTCTTAGTTATATTATCAGCAGGTAATGTAGGCTCTGGCGTGGTTTCGATTATAGTTTCACTCATGGCAACTCCTATCCATATATATTTGCTGAAAATATAAAGAAATTTGAGATGTTAATCAATAAGAATTTCTGAGTAATAACGTGTTAAGACTGATTAATTTAACAATCACATTTTGTGATAGACAAGCGACCCTCTTCTGAATTAAAGCAAAAGAAGGTCCATCAATATTACAGGTCTGCGTGTTCAGGATGCGGATTGAAGAGTATTGCAGGATTAGCAAAAAGTTCAGATATTTGAGAGAACGCAACATCTGCAATATTTGTGTTAGCATCATAAACATTATCTATAGCATCAATCTGCCTGCACAGCTCTGTTGCGCAAACTACAGATTTTTCAAAAGCTGGACCAGGTTGAGAAAATATTTTCAAAAGATTTACTGCATGTGGGGCTGACTTAAATGCAGAGCAACCTACCTTTGTGATGGCTAGAGCTTTAGAGTTAGACATCGAAGGCTCAATTTCTTTAACTAATTGACTCACTACTTTAAAATTGTAATCAACTCGGTTTGTCTCTAGACGTTTCATTTCGGCAAAATAAGCGGTTCTATTATTGATAAATAATTTCGACATTTCAGGGGTTTGGAAATCAGTATTGTCAAAAAAGCTATGGATTGTGCTAGCAATGTGTTCGAAATCAGTTTGTGTGCTATTTGCTAGTGTAGCATTATCTCTATTTTCAAGCAGCTGTTCCAAATGTTCATCAAAATTGGTTAAGTCAGCGAGTAGCTTCGGTTTTTGTTCTTCAGATAACAATGGAATAGGTACAGATCTAATGTCATTTTTCTCAATGTTCAGATTTGTTTCAGTCATAGGTAACACCTTAATAAGTTGTAGGGAATTTATATGTTATAAAAATACTTTCGTCTATGTGAAAAATACAATAGTGAAGCTAGTTAGGCCATTATCTGCTACGTGCTGACTCTCTATTTAGTTTTGATATAAAACTCTTAAAATCTTCTGCACTAACTTCATGTTTAGCTACCTTTGAGGAAGGTGACACAGGTTCATTTGACAATTTAGACATATCCTGGGTGTGTGTCAAATCTAGTCCCCTTATAAATGCTTCTTTTACCTTTGGCGGGCATTCGGTATCATTAAGGGCTTCAGCTAGAACTTTTGCTAACTTATGTTGCTTATCTATTTTAAAGCCTTGAAAACAATCTTTCATCACAGCAGAGACTACATCTTTTGTATCCCCAGATACGTTAGCTGCAAATGCTTGCTCCCATTTATTCTTCTTGCAGAAATCTAATAGTGGCAGTATCTCATCATGTGATTTAAAAGTTAAAGGGAGTTCTGTTTGCTTCATATTAATTTCGAAAGCTTTTAGCATAACGCTTCTAAAATCCAAAGTATGGTCATGCATTGCATCGCTTACGAAGTTGTTTAAATAGCGTTGCGTTTGTATCTCTCCTTTAATCAAAAGATAACCCATGAGCTTTGTGCCCTTTTTAAAGTCTACTGTACCTACACTACCTGTATCGATAATAATGGTTTCAAACGGATTATTTAATATGTCATAAAACTCTTTTTCGACTGCTAGTACATGGAGATCGCCTGACCTTTTGAAACCAGTGACAGCACTTTTGGTCATCAGTTTCTCTAGCTTCCACGTGAATTCTCCTTCGCCTGGGTATTCTTCGTGACCTTTAAGGGCTTGTTCATGAGATTCGCTAGGAAAATAAAAGGCGAGCGCTCGACCCTTTCGGTGCTTAAAGCAGTCTCTAGGGTTGTTATCCAATACCCCTCCATCCCTATATTTTTGGCCTTTGATAGTCTCCGCTGCCCTCACTACTGGCAAAGCAGACGATGCCATGCAAGCTTGAGAAACTGAAACATTTGCGTCTTTATCCAAGGTTTCAGAGCTAAAAATTTCCAGCTGATTTTTATCTACATTTGAAGCGGTGATATGGAGATGTTTGAATCTTATGGGATCAATTTCATGCAGTTTGGCAATCATTCCAAAAGTAACAAAATGGTCAGGATCGTCCAAAAATACATATATTTCCTTTAAAAATTCGAGTGATTCTCTAGATCTGTTTGGGTTTTTACGTAATAATTCCTCTATATCGATTGTAAGGTGCCCATCTGGTTTTCTTAACTCAGCATAAACATATTGCATTATGCTTCTTTTTATGCCCATTTCTACGTACTTGCCTAAGCTTTTATCTATTACTTCCTTGGTTAAGCCCTGTAATAATGAAAGCGTATTGCTCACACTTACCCCGGCTGCGGTGAAAGCTGCCATCATTGAGCCGGCTGATGAGCCTGCAACCGCTTCAATGCCTGGTAATATACCGCTTTCATCCAATGCCTCAAGGGCGCCGCCATAGGCGGTACCTTTGGCTCCGCCTCCACTAAAAGACATAAATTTAATATCCGCTTTTTTTAGGTGTAAAACGGGTTCAACACTCTGGCCGCGTTCTGCTCCCACCTTTATATGGGTATACTCCACACCATGCTTTTCATATTGAGAACGCGTTTTCTTGCTGCGTTCTAAAAGTACTACAGCACTTCCGATTATTTCCCTAGAGACTTCCTTATTGCTGGCAGAATTTATGTAGTCTGTCAAAATCGATTCAAATTCAATAAGCTTTTCTAAGGCATTAGTCGCAGCTAATTTTGGGTTAATAAGAGAATCATGGTAAAAATTCACCCTTATGGCTTTGATTATGCGTGCTTGTCTTTCTATATCCGTTTGCGACTGCACATAAAAGGCAATCTCTTCTCCGTTTTTTTTCAATTCAGCAGTAATCTTCGCGGCCTTGGTTGTTTTTTTGTCGCTTATTGAAGATTCCAAGTCAGCTTCTAGGCTTAGTTTCTTATTCTGCAAAGCTATAATCTGCTTTGCCAATATAGTTTGGTGCATTGATAGCTCGTCTACTATGTCTTTAATATCCTTTAAAAAGTCTCCCGGTGAAAAATCCTCCCTCATGGTTGGCTCCGCTAAATATAATGCCTATTTTTAATGATAATTAATAAAAGTTAAGAAATTATTAATTTAAACGATAATTACTCCATTTGCCGAGGTTAGTGAATTTAGATGGGCGGTTATATGCCGCGTCCGGAACTTTGATTTAACGCTATTATAAATGCCTCGAAGTCATCCGCTCTAACCTGATGTTTGGCTACTTTTTCGGCAGGTGAAATTGGTTCATTTGACAAGGCAGGCATATCCTGGGTTCGTGCCAAATTTAGCCCTTTTATAAATGACTCTTTTACTGTCAGTGGGCATTCTGTATCATTAAGAACTTCTGCTAGAATTTTAGCTAACTTATGTTGCTTACTTATTGTTAAATCTCTGAAACAATCCTTCATCACATAGGCGACAACTTCTTCTATCTCCCCAGTTGCGATAGATGCAAATGCATCCGCCCACTTTTCTTTTGTGCAGTAAGTTAATAGAGGTAGTTTTTCTTCCGCAGTCTTAAAAGTCACAGGTTTTACATGAAATTTTACTTTGGATACCTCAGGAATTGATTTCTGTTTCATTGAAATCTCAACGGCTTTTAACATTACGCTCCTGAAATCTAATGTAAAATCGGGTTCTATATCGGTGACGACATTGTTTAAATAGCGCTGAGTCTGGATCTCTCCTTTAATCAAAAGATAGTTCATGAGTTTTGTGCCTTTTTTAAAGTCAATAGTGCCGACTGAACCAGTATCGATAATAATGGTTTCCAATGGGTTGTTTAATATGTCATAAAATTGTTTTTCGACTGCTAGCTCATGGAGATCGCCTGATCTTTTGAATCCAGTGACAGTACTTTTGGTTACTAGTTTTTCTAGTTTCCACTTATAGCCTTTTTCGCCAGTGTATTCTTCCCGCCCTTTAAGCGCTTGATCATGAGATGCGGTAGGAAAATAAAAGGCGAGAGCGCGACCCTTTTTAGACTTAAAGCAGTCTCTTGGGTTATTATCCAGTATTCCGCCATCCTTATATTTCTGGCCATTGATAGTTTCTTCTGGCCTAAATACTGGTAAAGCAGACGATGCCATGCAAGCTTTAGAAACCGAGATATTTGCGTCGCTCAGGTTTTCAGAGCTGAAAATCTGTAGTTGATTTTTAGTTGTGTTTGTTGCTGTGATATGGAGATGTTTGAACCTTTTTGGATCAATTTCACGCATATGGGCAATCATTCCAAAAGTAACAGGCCCTCCAGTAGTCAACTCTACATATATATTAGCCAAGGTTTCCAGAGTTTTTATGGGTATATTAGGATTTGCCTGGACTAATTGATCTATACGCCCTGTAAATTTATTGGGCTTGCATGATTCAAAATAAATATAATTTACAATACTTGCTCTTATGCCTTCTTCTACGTACTTGCCTAAGTTTTTTTCAATTACTTCCTTGGTTAAGCCCTGTAATAACTCAAGCGTGCTAGCTACACTTACGCCGGCTGCGGTGAATGCGGCCATCATTGATCCGGCTGAAGAGCCAGCTACTGCTTCAATGTTCGGTAATAATCCATTTTCGTCCAATGCCTGTAGTACGCCGCCATAGGCGGTCCCCTTGGCTCCTCCACCACTAAAGGTCATGAATTTAATATCCTCTTTCTTTAGTTGTAAAACGGGTTCGACTTTTTGTCCGCGTTCTGCTCCCACCTTAATAGGGGTATACTCCACTCCATGTTTCTGGTATTTTAAATTCATTAGCTTGCAGCGCTCTAAAAGCACTACAGCACTTCCAATTATATCCTTGGAGTTGACGGAATCCTTATACTCTTGTATGGCATCCTCAAACTCCCTAAGTTTTTCTAAGGCATTAGTTGTTGCTAGTTTGGGATTAATTGTATATTCGTCTCTGAAATTAACGCCTACAGCATGGACTATGCGCAGCTTCAGCTCTAAAAATTCTAGGCTTTTCTTATAGTAGGTTATTTCTTCATTGTTCTGGCTTATATTATTAGAAAGTTCCTCACTTTTAGTGTTGTCTCTAGACTTAATTGCATCACTAAGTTTCGTTTCATAACTTGCCCTTTTCTTTTGTAAGGTTGTGATGCGCCCTTCTATTTTGGCTAAGTGTTTTTTCAACTCTTTTTCTAAGCTATCAATGTCAGCCAGGAAGCCTTCTTTTGAAACTTCTTTCATAGTTAACCTCAGCAATTCGCAACTATACTCATAATAGTAATCGTAGCTAAAAATGATTAATAAAGTCCTAATTAAGTAATTATTAATAAAATTTAATTAAATAATTAAATATTTTAAATCAACAAAGGTTGTAACTAATCTGAGAAGCGGATGGACTCCAATTATGACTTAAGGTATATTTTTTGCAGGCTTAACTATATTAGAGGCAATAATGACTAGTGAATTTAAACCCAAAGGGTATCCTACGCTTATCCCATATATGGCGGTGCAAGATGCTGATAAAAGCATAGAGTTCTATAAACGCACTTATGGGTTTGAGATGGGCTCTGATCCCGTTAAGGAAAACGGAAAGGTGCAGCACGCGGAAATGAAGCTGGGGGAGTGTTTTATTATGTTCGCTCCTGAAGGCGCGTTTGACAGCCCAGCACGGAGTGCAGCTTCAACTAATAACGTACAGGGGATCAACCTTTATATCTATGTGCCTGATGTTGATAAGCACTATCAGCAATGCAAAGAAGCTGGTGGTAAGATCACCATGCCACTGGATAACATGTTCTGGGGTGACCGTATGTACCAAACCCAGTGTCTGAATGGTTACATGTGGAGTTTTGCGACTAAAGCTGCATAGTCTGGCATTTGTTTGCATTTAAACGCTGCATAAATAAAAGCCTGGTAAATGGGTAAATTATATGGTTTTATCTGGAATAGTTTCAGAGTTTAAACTATAGGGGGATAATTTGCTAAGGAGATCGTCATCAAAAAATGACTTAACAGAAAATCCTGTGCAGTCTGCAGGTAAACCTGTGCTACAAAGAGAGTCGTCAAAGAAGAACTTAAGTTCAGATGGACATCCTGCGCAGACTGCAAGTGAACATGTGCTGAAGAGAGTGTTGTCGAAGAAGGATCTAAATGCACAAGGTGAAAATCCTGTGCAGCAAGGGGCAGTTTCCGGACTAACCCAGAGTCCAGGTTTGCTGAAGAGAGTGTTGTCAAATAAGAACCTAGCTGATGCACAAGGTGAACCTCCTGCGCAGACTGCAGGGGGAATTTCAGGACTAACCCAAAATCAAATCAAGCTTTTATCCCCTGAGCAAATAGGTTTATTCACTTCTGCGCAAATCGCTGATTTGACTCCTAAGCAGATGGCTTGGTTTAACTTTGATCAAATACTTGCTATTTTTAATCTTGCTAATCGCATAAAATCAACAGAACCTCAGCCAGTTGGTCAACGGCAACATCCTGCGTTGAATACAAATTCAATTGTATTAACGCATGACCAGGTTAGAAGAATAACTCCTGAGCAAATCAGTAGGCTAACTATTCCAGAAGTAGGCGGGCTTACCCCAACCCAGATTTCCTGGTTCAACTTTTCTCAAATCCTAGCTCTTTTTGATTTGATCGATGGCATTCCAGAAAATCAAAGTCACCTTATCCCAAATCAAACTCAGGCGCTTGGTCAACATCCTTGTTTCAGCGCAGAAGGAATGACTAAATTAACATCTGACCAAGTAAAAGAAATAACTCCTGAGCAAATAGCGAAGTTTAATCCTCCTCAAGTGTCGGGCCTTATTTCACTGAAAGAAAAACACAAAGGATGGTTTTCATCACCACAAAAAGATGCACTAGCAAACAGGAAAAAATTGTTTCGCACTAGAACTGATAGTAAAGAGAAGTTTCTTAAAGATGCTAGAGCTAATATAGTAGCTAATCGTGAAAGTGTAGAAAGGTTATTTGCAAAAACTCATGGGATAATCTTAGGGAATATATTTTTAACGGTGCTTAGCCACGAAGAAATGAATTTATTAAACTTGAAATTACATTTCTTAATTATAGATCAAAGAGATACATTTGGGAAGGTAATAGTCTCGGACTATTATAACCCTGTACCTGAAGGGGTAAGTGAAAGCAATACCGCAGATCCTGCAAACCTTTCCCCAGAACAAGTTGGGGAAGGTTTACAAGTTTCCAAATCGGTTACCAAAGTATTTAATAAGCTTGGAGTCGATATTGAGGCGAAAATGCGTCAAATAATTAGTGACTACCTGGCAAGTGATGAATATTCTGAGGCTGCTAAACAAGATCAAAAACAAGCGGTACAAGATATCATACTTGATAAAAGACAAGAGATTCTGACTTTGATGCAAACCCAGTTTGCTTTTAAAATTGAGGACTATAGGGAGAGCATAGATGAATTTTGCAGGGTCAGAGGAATAGATCAACCTGAAAAAGCTGGTGGATTTGTAGCTCGTGTAAGGTCGTCTAGTGAAGAAACTAAAGAGGCTACCATATAATACTCACTGCTTAATAATCATTCTGATATAATTGCCCAAAATTAAACTAGTCCAATTAAAGAGTTATAACAATGAAATGGCAAGTTCAACAAGCGCTGACTGCTTTTAACGGTAAAGATGTATCAGATAAGATTGCTTTAAATCTTGAGGCAGCCGTCTCAGCAGGTGATTCCAATAAGGTTAGAGCAATTCTGATAAGTAAGTCTATTGCCCAACGGGCAGAAATCTTGAATAAAGTTCTGCCAAGCATTTTAGCAACCGCCGTATCTATGAATAAAATTGAAATTGTGGTAATGCTATTAACCTCGGCTTCATTACAAAGAAAGCAAGAACTAATCCAACATGGAGGTTTCTCTGCTTTTCAGATCGCTACATCATTAGGGTATGTGCAAATTGCTGCATTGTTATTAAGTGAGATTGCAGCTGAGAAAAAGCAATTAATGATTCAATCGAATGGCTATAAATCTTTTTGTAGGGCATGCGCTCATGGTCATATTAAAACGGCTGAGCTGTTGTTAAAAGAAGTTGCTCCAGATAGGAAGCAGGAAATGATTAGCGCTAATGAGTGTAGAGCTCTAATTCGAGCCGCAAAACAAGGTCATAGAGAAATCATTGTGCTTATATTAAGAGAAGTATCTACAGATAGTAAACTAACGATGCTGCGAGTTCACCACTTCAATGCGTTTTATATGGCAGTATTGAATAATAGACTCATAGTTGCATCTCTCTTGTTGAGGGAAGTTGTGCCAAAGGACAGGCAGATTATGGTCAAACTTGATCAATTCAACTTGTTTTATCGAATTACAAAATGTGGTCTAACCAGAATGGCCGAGCTACTGTTGACGGCAGCCAATCCTCTGTTTAAAAAAACAATGCTTCAGTCAGCATTAGCAAAAGAGGATGGGATAGTCAGTGCTCATCCAGGAACTTTGCCATTACTGTTTGCGCATGTTGACACTCATACCTTACAATCCAGCGAGTGGCTTGAAACTTATGGTGAATCAGCAAATAACTGCTCAAAAACTAAAGCTTATAGAGCTTTAATAGCGCAAGAGGTCAATGCTTGCCATACGGAAATTATCTATCAAAATGCAACGTTAAATAAGTTATGCAAGAATGCTGCAAATATATTTAAGAGCTTGCCTGATGCGTTGCTTACCCAGGTGTGCATATTTGCTGCTACGCCAAACTTTCTTGTTAAATTTCAAGATGATAACTTGGAAACTTTAGCCCCTGGATTTGTGGAAAGGCTCAATAAAGATGAAGAGACAAAGCAAGCTGAGCAAGTATATTAGCTTAATTACTCAACAACTGGTTTGCTTGGTAAAGTGCTGGGATCAGATTTTGATAACCCCATATCAGACAATATAAGCTCTACAGTAAAATAGTCTGGTTTCTTATACACTTCTGCGTTTGGCATATTAGAAAACCAGGGCTTCAACATGCTGATTCCTTTTGACTGATATATATAGCTGAGCATAGAAGCTATTTCTTTGATTTCTTTATCGTTTAAATCTCTCCCTTTCGCTACAATTTGGCCATCTACCAATATGCCATTTTTAGTCAAAGCTGATTCCAAACGATTAAGTTGGCTGGCCAGAGAAACATTAGTAGCGCTCCATGGGCCATATGAACCTAACAGCAGTAATGAAATGAGACTTAAGCAGATTAGTCGTGCGGTTCTGGTTGCAGATAAAGTGAAAGCAAAAATCATTGATAATATAAACCAAGTAAGCCAGAGCAAAATTGTGTATCTCTCTTCAGTTATGCCGTACTGTTTAATCCGGTAGCTGATAGCGACTATAAGCAAGGCTAAGGGTGCTAACATGATTTTAAAAAAGTTCCGGTGAAAGATGCCAATAATGCTATGTGAATTATGTAGAGGATAGCTCATAAAGTAGACAAGCATGCCTGTGCATCCAAAAATTGTGATAATATTAGCCACTCCTCCTTTGGGCAATTCCCATACCCAAACCATCTTCGCAATGTAGATATAGATAATTGCAGAGAAGACAAATATAAGTGGGATAATAATGTAAGACAAAAGGGTTTCAAGATACTTAGGATAGTTTTTTGATAATTTGTCAAAGTGCTTTGGCAGGAGGGCAAGTGCTAACAAGGGCGCAAATAAGGTAGCTACAATCAACCAAAGGTAGACATAAATATCACTATCAAATTTAATGTTGAAAAAGTAAGTTATCGCTAATAAAATCGCACTGACTCCACAAAATAAGATAATGGCTGTTATAACTGCTAATGCCAGATGAAGGCATAGTTTATAGTTAAATTCCCAGAACTCACTCGAGGTTGAATTCCTTTTCAAAAAAGGAGCCAAGAATACCATAAGAAATAACGCAGCGCTCATATAGAAAAATGAAGTGCTAACCAAAGGCGTCGCATTGAGAGTAGCTATTACCGCAAAAACAATTAGCCCAAGCGTATAATGCTTGAGATAGTTCCACTTATGACATTCAACAAACAGTTTAAGCGCTGTGAACCAGAAAAATCCAAAGAATAGTATTTTAATCAACTGTAGATAATATGAATCTTCAAGAAATAGGTTATAATTATTATAAACGATAGTCAGAGCAATGGAACAAAAAAGCAGGCTACATAGGGTAGAAAGAGGAAAACGCTTAATTGTATTAAAAGCTTGAGAAGTAAGATTAATAATTGCGGTCTTTAACATTTTGGCCACCTACTTATATTTAGAAAGTCGCGCAGATACTAGCATTTTTCATTAGTAAAAGAAATATAAACTTTAATTGTAGTGCCCATAGCTTTGGCTCCTACGCAATACCCTTTTTTATTGCGCTACACAAAAGAGTGGTATAGCATATTATCACTTCAATTTTTAGGGGGGGTAAGGTATTGGAAAGCAAAAAGCGTATTGCTGAACTCAGGAATATTATCAAGATTTTTGGAAATGAGACGGTTCTAAAAGATTTCAACCTTACTATAAACCATGGGGAATTCCTCACGATACTTGGCCCTTCAGGCTGTGGGAAAACAACTATACTCAGACTAATCGCCGGATTTGAGCAACCAGTGTGCGGTGATGTAGTAATCGATGGGGAGATTGTTAACAATATCCCACCTAATAAGCGTGCGGTTAACACTGTGTTTCAAAACTACGCACTTTTTCCTCATCTTTCAGTTTATGAAAATATAGCCTTTGGTCTGCGTATGGAGAAAAAGGATAATAACTATATCGATAAAAGCGTGAAAGAGGCCTTGGCGTTAGTCAAGCTTTCAGGCTATGCAGACCGAAAGCCAGCCCAGCTTTCCGGCGGGCAACAACAGCGGGTAGCATTAGCCAGAGCAGTGGTGAAGAAGCCTTTGATACTATTGCTCGATGAACCTTTTAGCGCTCTGGATTATAAGCTGAGAAAGCAGATGCAGACAGAGCTTAAGCAGATTCAGCGCAACCTTGGTATCACTTTTGTTTTTGTAACACATGATCAGGAGGAAGCGCTTTCTATGTCGGATCGGGTTGTGGTCATGAACCAGGGTGTTGTGGAGCAAATTGATACTCCAACGAATGTCTATGAATGTCCGAAAAATCTTTTTGTGGCTAAGTTTATTGGGGAAGCTAATATTTTTGATGCCGTAGTGAAAAAAGCGACCAAGGACAAACTGACAATGAATATTGAAGATAATTTAATATACAGCACCACCATAAAAAAAGGTTTTAAAGTCAATGATCATGTTAAGCTAATGCTCCGCCCGGAAGACCTGAGGATTAGCAAGTATAAAGGGCAAAAGGACAGCGCGAGTAAGTTTATAGGATTTATTGAAGAAACGAATTATAAAGGTGCTACCCTTGATTCTGTGATTGTGCTTGAAAGCGGCAAGAAACTTTTAGCCAGCGAGTTCTTTGATGAGACGCATGAATCTATCGACTATAGAAGGGGGGAGAAAGTAACTGTAGATTGGGTTAAAGGATGGGAGGTGATTTTGAATGCTTAATAAAGGCGGTCTGCGTTCGGTTATACTATCTGTGATGATCTTCTGGCTAGTCGCTTTTATACTGCTGCCTCATATGCTCATCCTGATCGCAAGCTTCCTTGAAAATGACGACAGCAATTTCTTTAAATTTGTTTTTACTTTAGAAAATTACTCGCGCATTTTTTCCAGCACCTACCTCCACATCTTTTACAACTCGTTTTTAATCGCTGGTATAGTTACCTTTCTTTGCCTGATGCTAGGTTATCCTTGTGCCTATATGCTATCTTGCAGTACGCCCTTTAAAAAGAACATGCTGGTGTTGCTGCTTATTATTCCGTTTTGGACGAGCACATTGGTGAGAACTTACTCCCTGATGATTTTGCTTAGAACCAAAGGGGTGATAAATGAGCTCCTTTTATGGATAGGGGTGATTGATGCGCCGCTTGAGCTGCTTTACAATTGGGCTGCTATTATCTTAGGACTGGTATACTCGCTCTTGCCATTTATGGTTTTGCCACTTTATTCGGTTCTGGAAAAGCTGGAGAAAAAATATATTGAAGCGGCTCAGGATTTGGGGGCGAACCGCTTTAATCTGTTTTTTAAAATCATTATTCCCCTCAGCATGCCTGGTATAGTTGCTGGTTGTATGCTGGTGTTCTTGCCGGCTCTAGGAATGTTCTATGTTCCTGATTTGCTTGGAGGTGCCAAGGACATCCTGCTTGGTAACCTTATCAGAAACCAGTTTTTTGTAGCTCGCAATTGGCCATTTGGAGCAGCTTTGAGCATACTGTTTACTGTGGTTATAGCCTTGATGCTTATCGTGCATTTTAAAACTGCGAAACAATCTGACAGGCAGGTTGAAATATGAAGAACCTGACCAGAATTTATCTGTTTATCTTTTATCTCTTTTTATATGTTCCGATCATATTGCTTGCGGTCTATTCCTTTAATCAATCAAAGTACTCGCTGAGCTGGACAGGGTTTACCACCAACTGGTACGTTGAGTTGTTTTCTAATGAATCTCTGATCACAGCAACGGTGCATTCGCTGATAATTGCAAGTCTTTCGGCAACATTCGCCGTTACTATTGGAGTGTTTTTTGCATTATGGCTTTACGCTGAGAAAAGCCGCTATAACAAATATATATATTTGCTTATCTATACAATGGTGATGTCACCAGATATAGTCCTGGGCATAAGCCTTTTGATTTTATTTGTTTGTGTTCAGATCAAGTTAGGCTTCATTACGCTACTGATTGCCCATATAACCTTTGAACTGCCTTTTGTTGTGATTACGTTGCTGTCGCGGCTCAAACTGTTTAACAAGGGAATCATAGAAGCGGCAAGGGACTTGGGTGCGAGTGACTTCTCTGTCTTAACCAAAATTCTTTTGCCGCTGATGATGCCGGCAATTTTTGCCTCATGGCTTCTGAGTTTTACTTTATCCCTGGATGATGTTGTAGTAAGCTTCTTTGTGGCAGGTCATGGCTTTGAGATCTTACCATTACAAATATATTCGATGGCACGTCAAGGGGTGAAACCTGAAATAAATGCCTTGTGCTTTATATTGTTTTTGGCGTCGCTGGTTTTTGCAACGATTGCCAGTTTAAATTTGCGAAAAAAAGTTTAGAATTGTGCTATACTCAAAACATTGAATGAAGTGGGGGTAATATAGAATGAAATACATATATAGCTTTTTAATTACCTTTTTGCTGGTGTTTGGGGCCCAAGCTCAGGAGAGTAACGAACTTCATATACTCACTTGGTCGGAGTATATCCCCGATGAAGTAATTAGAGAATTTACTAAAGAAACCGGTATAAAGGTTGTGATATCCACGTTTGATAGCAATGAGGCTATGTTTGCCAAGTTAAAACTCCTTGGCGAGAAAAACGGGTATGATATAGTAATGCCGACTACTTACTATGTTTCAAGGCTTAAAAACTCCGGCTTGCTTCAGAAGATTGATAAAACCAAAATTCCCAATATAAAAAATATCGACAGCCAATTCCTTAGCAGCGCTCATAATCCTGAGAGCGACTATAGCATACCTTACCTCTGGGGTATTACCGGCATTGCCTACAATGAAAAGTATATAAAGGACAAAATTGATAGCTGGAACCAGTTGTTTGATCCTAAATATCAGAACAAGCTGCTTTTGGTGGATGACGTGCGCGACATATTTGATATTGCGCTTTTGTCTTTGGGATATAAAAGCAACGACACGAATCCAGAGCACATAAAACAGGCCTATGAAAAGCTTAAGACTCTAATGCCTAATGTGAGGGTGTGGAATTCCGATTCTCCAAGGGTATTATTTATAAATGAAGAAATCGCTATCGGCACTTGCTGGAATGGTGATGCCTATATGATCGCCCAGGAAAACCCTAATGTGAAGTTTGCCTTCCCCAAAGAAGGGCCCATACTCTGGCTGGATAACTTTGTGATATTAAAGTCAGCAAAGAATACAAACAACGCTCATAAATTTATTAACTTCATCCACAAGCCGGAAGTTTCCAAAGCCATTGTGGAAAAGATTGGGCATTCTACGCCAAACAAAGAAGCTATAAAAATTCTGGATCCTAAGGTAAGGGATAGCACTGTGATGTATCCCCCTAAAAAGTATATAGATAAAGGGGTATTCCAGGCCGACATCGG